>ERZ773256.36-NODE-36-length-19194-cov-3.76639_pt1 | contig 19194 bp, 18 predicted proteins | sample MGYA00580513_ERZ773256 | MGnify/ENA primary metagenome ERZ773256 (study PRJEB29015, sample SAMEA2738147) | human oral metagenome | biome: human oral; feature: human-associated habitat; material: saliva | place: China | collected 2201 ... | reverse complement strand
TAAAGTTCGGCCAGTGCGCGGACGGAATCAGGAATGTTTTGAATGGTCGGTTTTTTGTCTATCCGGCGCAGAGCGTTGAGCAGCAGGGAAACGCAGGCTGAATCTGCTTTGCCTACTTGGCTGAAGTCTATGCTGTCTGTTTCTTTCAGACAGCATTGCTGTTCGTAGCGCGCAAAGGCGGAGGCAGTCAGGGTTTTGACGGTAACGTCGCCGCTGATGTAGAGCGTGCCGTTGCGGATTTCTGTTTGCATGGTGTCTTTATGATGTAAGGCACCATGCCGTCTGAACATCAGGCGGCATGGTGCGGGGTGGATTATTTACCGCCGTTTTTGGCTTTCAAGTCGGCAATCAGGCCGTCAATGCCTTTGGCTTTGATGGTTTCGCCGAATTGGTTGCGATATACGGTAACCAAGCTTGCGCCTTCTACTGCGACATTGTATGCGCGGTATTTGTTGCCGCTTTGGTAGGTGGTGAAGTCCATGTTGACCGGTTTTTGGCCGGAAACGTTGATTTCGGCGCGGACAACGATTTCTTTACCGCCTTTGTTTACGACAGGGTTGTCTTTGATGTTGACCTTGGCGTTTTTGAATTTCAGCATGGTGCCGGAGTAGGTGCGGATCAGCAGGGTTTGGAACTCTTTGGTCAACGCTTGTTTTTGTGCGTCAGTCGCAGTGCGCCATGGGTTGCCGACGGCCAAAGCGGTCATGCGTTGGAAGTCGAAGTAAGGAATGGCGTAGGCTTCAGCTTTGTGGCGTGCGGTGTTGGCATCGCCGCTGTTGAGGATTTTCAGCACTTGAACGGAGTTTTCACGGACTTGATTGACTGCGTCGGCAGGAGAGGCAAAGGCCATGCTGATGCTCAATACGCCGATGCTCAATGCGCTGATGAAGGAAGTTTTTTTCATGGGAGTGTCCTGAATATTGGGTTGATATGTGTTTATTGTTTGTTTTGACCGGCAGATTCACTGTCTGCGTTTTTCTCGGCAAAGCTGGTCATGAATTTGCCGATAAGGTTTTCCAAAACCATGGCGGAGCTGGTGACGGTAATGGTGTCGCCTGCCGCCAAAGAATCAGTATCGCCGCCTTGTTGCAGGCCGATGTATTGTTCGCCCAACAAGCCTGAAGTCAGGATTTGTGCGGAAACGTCGCTGCTGAAGTGATATTGGCTGTCCAGATTGAGGGCGACTTTTGCCTGATAGGATTTAGGGTCGAGCTGAATGGAGGCAACACGGCCCACTAGTACGCCTGCGGATTTTACCGGCGCGTTGGTTTTCAAACCGCCGATGTCGCTGAAATCGGCATAGACGGTGTAGGTTTGTGATGATTTGCCGAACGATTGTCCGCCGGCGGCACGGAAGGCAAGAAAGCCGATAGCGGCCGCGCCCAGTAAGACAAACAGTCCTACCCAAAATTCCAAAGCATTTTTTTTCATGTGCTATTGTCCTTGTTTCATTCTTTTTAAGTGTCGTTTCAGACGGCCTTTAGTCGGTAAACATCCATGCGGTCAACATGAAGTCGACAGCGAGGATGGTCAGGGCGGAAGACACTACGGTGCGTGTACTGGAGCGCAAAATACCTTCGGAAGTCGGTACACAGTGGAAGCCCTGATGTACGGCGATTAACGTAACGGCTACGCCGAAAGCGGCGGATTTGATTAAGCCGTTGAGTACGTCGTAATGGAAGGTAATGTTGTTTTGCATTTGCGACCAAAAAATACCGCCGTCCAAACCCAGCCATTCGACGCCGACCAAATACGCGCCGTAAATGCCGGCAACGTTGAAAATCGAAGCCAGTAAAGGCATGGAAAACACGCCCGCCCAAAAGCGCGGCGCAACCACGCGTGCCACAGGGTCGACCGCCATCACGTTCATTGCTTCAAGCTGCTCGGTAGTTTTCATCAAGCCGATTTCACTGGTCATGGCACCGCCCGCGCTGCTGGCAAACAGAATGGCCGCCAATACGGGACCCAATTCGCGCAACAGGGAAGCGGCAACCATATAGCCCAAAATATCGGCGGATTTGAATTTTGCCAGCTGCGTATAGCCTTGCAAGCCCAATACCATGCCGACAAACAGGCCGGACACGGCAACAATCAGGACAGATAACACGCCTGCAAAGTAAACCTGACGGATGCTCAGGCGCGGACGGGCAAACGCCGTACCTGATTTGGCCAGGATCTGCAGGAAAAACAGCGTAATGCTGCCCAGCGATTGGATAAAGCCGAGGGTTTTTGCCCCGACGGAACGGATAAAATTCATAGGTTTCAGTTGATTGGTTAAATGGTTTTCAGACGGCCTTGTTTAAGTTTCAGGCCGTCTGAACATCAGCCCAGCAAGTCTTGTTTTAAAGTCGTTTGCGCCGGATAGCGGTATGCGACGGGGCCGTCTGCCAAACCGCCGACAAACTGGCGTACCCAAGGCGAGTCGAGTTCGCGCATTTCTTCGGGTGAGCCGGAGAACATGATTTCGCCGTGTGCCAGGAAAATGACTTGATCGACGATTTCCAGTGATCTTTCAATATCATGCGTTACCATGACGCTGGTTGAGCGCAGGGCCTTGTTGGCACGGCTGATGAGGTGGGCGATGACGCCCAGTGAAATCGGATCGAGGCCGGTGAAAGGCTCGTCATACAACATGATTTCAGGGTCGAGCGCAATCGTACGCGCGAGGGCGACACGGCGCGACATACCGCCGGAAAGCTCGGAAGGCATCAGGTTTTCAACACCGCGCAAACCGACTGCATTCAGTTTCAACACCACCAAATCGCGGATGACCGCTTCGGGCAAATCCGTCAGCTCGCGCATGGGGAAGGCAATGTTGTCGAAGACGGATAAGTCGGTGAACAATGCGCCGTGTTGGAACAAAACGCCCATGCGGCGGCGGTGTTCGTACAGCTCCTGCGCCGAAAATGCGGCCAAATCTCGCCCTTCAATCAGCACTTTGCCCGATTGCGGGTGAATTTGACCCGTAATCAGGCGCATCAGCGTGGTTTTACCGCTGCCTGAACCACCCATTACGGCGGCGAAATTGCCTTGTGGAATGCTGAAGTTGATGTTGTTCAGAATAGGACGGTCGCCATATGCAAAGGCAACGTCTTTCATTTCGATGAAGGGTGTGGAACTCATGCAGGAGAGGGGTGTCGAAAAATGTATTTTAATTACGGGTATTGTAAAGGGTATTGGATATTCGGGCAATTTTCAGACGGCCTGTGCTTAGGAATAACGGGCAAAAACGTGTGAAAGAATGCAGAAGCATTGGTGTTACGGTCGTTTTGCAGCGTGTTGTGTCAAACATACAGACAGCTTTGTAGGTATATAAAGAAGCGGGCAAATATGCCCGCCTTGTTTTTAATATTTCTGCAAACCTTCTACCTTGATTTCTTTGGCATTGGCATTGATGAAGGCTTGAGTCGCTTTCATCGTGGCTTGGATGCGCGGATCGTTCCAACGCACGATTTGGTTGTTTTCATCGCGCTTGTCCGACCAGATAATCACGCCGTCGGTGTATTTTTTGCTGATTTCGAGCATTTTGCGCCAGCGGACGGGGTCGATGAACTGTTTGAAATAAGGGCTGTTGGTGGCCGAATAATATTGCGGCCAGATGTAGCCGATGATTTTTTTGTTGGGAAAGCGTTGATGGATGTCGTCAACGGCAGTTTTCACGTCTTTTTCCCATTGCACCAAATCGGGGGAAGTGATGTAGAACACAGGATTGGCATAGTCGCTGATGGCGGCGGTAGGCGCACGGCGTTTGCTGACTTGCCGCCATTTGGTCAAGATGGTTTCGTTGTCAACGTTGGGGCGGTAGTGGCGGATGCCGTGCAGGTGTTCGGAGGGCATGCCGTAGTTGCTGATGATGGCGCGCGGGTTTTCTTCTCTGAAGATTTGGTACATCCGCGCGAAGTCGGTTCTCAATTCGTCGGGTGTCAGCAGTTGGCCGTCTTTTTCGGCAAACCAGCTTTCGATGTCGGTAGAAATGGTGCGGTAGCCTTCTCGGCGCGATTGCTTGGCCAATTCGCGGATACGCGCTTCATTGAGTACGCCGTGTTTGCGTTTGCCCGTCGGATCGGGTTTGACCAGCTCGCTTTCGTAAACCAAGAACACTTTGGAGAGTTTGTCGGCGGTCAGGTCGGGTTTGCCGACGTAGTCCATGCGGTCGTAGATGATGAAATCTTTGGCATGGGCGGAGAGGGCGGTCAATAAGAGGACGAGGGGCAAAAGGCGGTTGGGTTTCATATTTTTAGGCGGATAAGGGAAAAGGGCCATTGTACGGGAAGCGGTGTTAAAGTGAGTCAAAGGCCGCCTGAAAGGATAAAAGTTCTTTCAGACGGCCTTTGTTGCACTGGAAATGTTCAGTTTTGAGGCTGGTGTAATTTATTGCGCCGCAGTTTTTTCCAGCAATAGGAAAGTCTCGGCTTTGTTGCGCGGTCTTGCGCCTTGCCACAAGGTTTGCCAGCCCGAAGGTGCGCCGATGTTGGCGGCTTGACGGATGAGGCGGTAGCGGCAGGACGGGTTGTCGGTCGTGGTTTTAATATGGCTGTATTGTGTCCATGCGATGCGTGTGCGTTGGTCTTGGCCATCGATGCTGATACATTCGAGGCCGTCTGAAAGTTTCTGTTTCAATTCGGAAGAAAGAGCAGCTTCCATTTGGTGAACCACCGGCGCATGGCTTTTGGCGGCGTTGAGCCACGGTAAAAACAGGGTCATCAGCAAGGCCCAAGCCAAGGTAACGCCGGCCGCCCAGTTGGTTACGGCTTGGCGGCCGCGGATGTTTTTACGCGTAATCGCCCAGAGCCACAACGGAGTAAACAGCAGGGCGACGGCCATCGGAATCGGGTCGATGTCGGGGATGTAATACGGGCTGAAATAGGCGGCGCGTTCGGCCAGTTTGGCAGGCCAGCCGTAGTTCATGGCGAAGAAGCCCAGCCACAGGAATATGGCAATCAAACCAAATGCCATGATGCCGAACCAGTTGATAAATGCCGCCGCACCGCGACGCAGGCCATCCAGTTGTGCCGCACCGAGCAGGGCGAGCGGCGGCAACAGCCAAACGAGGTTGTCTTGCAGGCGTTGCGGGTTGATGGCGAGCAGGGCTGTCATGATAACCAGCCACGACAGGCTCAGAATGCCCCAGTTTTTATCGTGGATACGCGTGCGGCTGAGCGTCCATGCCGCCAGCGGCCAAGCAGGCAGGGTAAACCACAGCAGGTTTTTCAGATAATAGGGCAGGTTGAAGGCCGTCTGAATCTGATGGAAGCCGCCGAATACGCCTAAGGAATAATGGTTGAACCAAATATCAAACCATTCGGGATTGGTTTTGGATAAAACCAGCGGATACAGAATCAGCAGGGGCAGGGAAACGACGATGGCGCCAATCAGGGTCAGCAGATAGCGTTTGCTTTGCCAAGTGGAATGGAACGACAGGGCAAGTGCCAAAAACATCATGGCCGCGGTCAGCAGGTAGCCTGAGGAGAGGGAGAGTAAAACCCAGCCGCCGCACAACAGCAAAATGGCAATAATGACGCGGCGGCGTGCCAATGAAAATCCGCACAGAATCAATCCAAACGCGGCAATGGCGGCCGACATGGGATTGAGGAAGTGGGCGATGGGCAGCAAACCGATGCTGCCGATAAGGATCAAGACAACGCTGCGGCCGTGGTGTCTGCCGAGAAAGTTGAAACCGGCAAATCCGCAGGCGGTCAGTCCGATGGCGGTAAATACCACGCCGGCAAAACGTGCGGCATCATAGGCATCGGCCGCCCAAGGCGAAAATAGGATTTGGAATGCGGTTGCCGCCCACAAAAAAGCAGGGGAGAGGGTGAAGTCGGGTTGGCCGAAGATTTGTGCAACCAACAGGCTGCCGCCGTTTTTCATGGATTCGGAGGCGGTAAAGAGGGAGGGTTCGGCAGGGTTCCACAAGTCATGCGAGAACACGCCCGGCCACAACCAGGCAAAGGCCATCAGCAGCAGAAGCCATGGTTTTTCATGGGTTTTTTGGGGGCGGCGCGGATCGGGCGGTGTGTAAGTCAGCATGGAAGGTCAAAAAACGGTTGGTTTGAATAGCAATGGTACAGGGTTTGACGGGTTTGCGCGATATGCCGGACCGGAGCGCTTTGTAAAATAATGCTTACGGCTCGTTTTTATTGGGTGTTGGGAATGATATGGCATTCGGTATGACGACCAAAAGCTCAGGCCGTCTGAAAGAAATATTTCAGACGGCCTGAATGCAAAAAAGACTGCACGAAGCAGTCTTTTTGACAAAGCGGCAATTAGCGTTTGAACAGGTTGCCGAATTTGTTGTTGAATTTGTCCACACGACCGGTAGTGTCGACGATTTTTTGAGTACCGGTGTAGAAAGGGTGGCACAGAGAGCAAACCTCAACGTTGAAGCTGTCTTTTTCCATTGCGGATTTGGTCACGAATTTGTTGCCGCAAGAGCAGGTAACGTTGATTTCGTGGTAGTTCGGGTGAATACCTTGTTTCATTTGATTTCCTTTCGATTAAGCGGGCACAGGGGTTTTGCCTGTACTTCAGTTAAGCGTGGAATTTTCGCTATTTTTGGTTGTTTCGTCAAGAGGATATTTTGTAGCAGGGCAGTTTCGCAACAGACAAGAACAGTTTAGAATAGACTCTCGAACCAAATATTATGCAGTCAGATTGTAATCTCACTGAAAAGAGGATGTAAAACCTCCTCTGATGTGAAACTTTAAGAAGAATAATAGTCTGAATAATATTTACGCTTGTACGAACAGGAGACGGAATCAATGTGGAAAAGGATATTGACGTGCATTTTGCGTGTTTGGGGAGGAATGTTGCCTCCGTCTTATTGCAAACCATTCGGCCGGATTGCGCAAAAATTCCGTGCTGCTTTGGCTGCGTGCATTTCTCCAAACATCGGTAAAAACGTCAATATTGAAAAAGGCGGATACGTCTTTCCGGATACGGTAGTCGGCGATAATTCGGGTATCGGCGTAAATTGCGAAATCTGCCGCGGTTTGACCCTCGGCAAGAACGTGATGATGGGGCCGGAATGTCTGTTTTATTCGACCAACCACAAATTCAACCCTGAAACCCGCCGCTTTGAAGGTTATACAGACATCAGCCCGATTGTGATTGAAGATGATGTTTGGATTGGTCGACGTGCGATTATCATGGGTGGCGTTACCATCGGCAAGGGCGCGGTAATCGGCGCAGGTTCGGTGGTTACCAAAGATGTGCCGCCTTATTGCGTGGCTGCGGGCAATCCTGCGATTGTTCGGAAGAAACTGCTGGATGAGTAAGAGCTTGCAGCCGAATAGCATAAACAAAATAGTAAAATAAAAGGCCGTCTGAAATTCAGACGGCCTTCTTCAATAGTGCTTAAGCGGCAATTTTTTCGCATTCTTTAATGCAAGCCAAGCAAGATTCGTAGCAGGCTTTGCATTCAGCGTGGTGGCCGGCGTGTTCTTTGCAGGCGGCAGCACATTGTTTGCAGGCTTCGATGCACACTTTTGCCAAAGACGGAGTCAGGCGTGAATTTTGGGCAGCGAGGTTTTGCAATGTGCCGCACAGTGCCAACATTTGGTTAACGCCGGTTGCGCAGTCTTTCATGGAAGTATCGCCGGAGCTCAATAGGGCGATGCAGTGTGCCAGACAGATTTGGCCGGCTTCAACGCAATGTGCGGCTGCTTTGCGCGCGGCTTCGTAGGCACGCGGTGCAGAATGCGCGTGACCAGTGTGGTGTGCATGGCCTGCATGGTCGTGAGCACGGGCAAAAGAAGCGGCGGCGGTGAGGGAAACAGCAGCGGCGCTGCCGATAAATTGACGACGGTTCATAAGATAGAGTCCTTTTTGCTTTGTAGAAATATCGGACGAATTATTTCATCCATTATTAAAAGGTTATCATGTTATTCGTTTTTAAACAACAGGCCGTCTGAAGGTATCGATAGCACGTTCAGACGGCCTTGAAATGTCAAGGTTTCCGCGTCAGGTTGCAGCCGCTTTCCGTTCATGAATCAGTAAATTCAACAGGGAGGCTGCGCCTGCCAAGACTGCGTCGGCGTACCACATCCAGCCGTAATCGTTGAAGCGCGTTATGACGATGCCGCCGATGTACGAACCCAAAAAGCCGCCAATTTGGTGGCTCAACATGGTCAACCCGAAGAGGGTGGCCAAGTAGCGCGTGCCGAAAAGTTTGCCGGTAATGGCGGCGGTGGGGGCGACGGTTGCCAGCCAAGTGAAACCGAGTCCGGCGGCGAAAAGATAGAAGTTCAAATCGGTTTTAGGGGCGGCCAGATAAATCAATATCATGGCGACACGCGAAGCATATAAACCGAAGAGGACGTATTTGCCCAAAAATCTGCCGGTACACCAGCCTGAAAAAATACAGCCGGCGATGTTTGCCAAACCAATAATGGCAATGGAGGTCGAAGCGACCGTAGCGGGGAGGCCGCAAAGTGAAATTTCGGTCGGTAGGTGGGTAACCAAAAAGGCGATGTGGAAACCGCAGGTAAAGAAACCCAAATGCAGCAAGATATAGCTGCGGTTGGCGAAAGCCTTGCAGACGGCCTGCTTCAGGGTTTGGCCGCCATTGTCGGTATGGACGGTGTGAGAAGCATGTTTGCCGCCGGCCAGCCACCAAGAAATCGGCAAAATCAAGATGGCAATGACTGCCCAAACATAAAATGTCCCCGCCCAGCCGACGTGAGGCAGGGCAATCAAACCTTGAACCAACGGCGCGAACAAAAATTGCCCTGCGGACCCGCCTGCATTGACCAGGCCGGAAGCCAAGCCGCGCCGATGAGGCGGCGTTTTGGCGGCGACCTGTCCCATAATGATGGAAAATCCGCCCGAACCCGTACCGAATGCCAACAATAAACCAATACCCAGCATCAGCCCCCAATAAGTCGGCATTTGCGGCACCATCAGACAGGCGGCAATCAACAGAACCGTACCGCCGGCTAAAACCTTAAACGCGCCGAAGCGGTCGGCTAACGCGCCGGACAAGGGTTGCGATATGCCCCACATCAATTGGAAAACGGCAATAATCAGGCTGAACTGGGTCATGCTCAATTCGGTCGAGTTGACGACGGGCAGGACAAAAAGCCCTAAAGTCATCCTCATGCCGATGGTAATCAGCAGGATGGAGGCGGCAGCGGCAATCAGCAGCCACAAATTGGGTAATTTTGCAGAAGAATCGGTCATGATGTTTGTGTGTGTAAGGGGCAGGGAATAAAAGTTATTCCTGCCACTATATTATTTATTTGATTTCTCGGCGAGCCGATATATAAACGCGCGATTCTAGCATTGGGCGAGAAACGGCATAAATAACCGTTGGTTCTTTGGATATGGTAAAAAGTGATATGGCTTGAGGATGAATTGAGGATGAAGCGGTCAAATATTCTTCGTTTGGTACTGACGGAGCAAGCAAATTGCCGTTGAATTTTCGTTTGAGAACAAAGGCCGTCTGAAAAGTTTCAGACGGCCTTTGTTTGACTGACTTACATCAGATGATTTCCAGAATGAAATACTGACGCAGTTTTTCGTACACATTATTTTGTACGTTGATACAACCATTGGTTATGATGCGGTCGGCCACATGAGGGGAGGCGATGCGTTCCATGCGTCTTTCTTGTGGTTTGAGCGTCCATACCCTGTGTAATGCAAACAGAAAGTCATTTTCTTCTTTGAAGCCGATAACCTCGCCACCGTAGCCCGGTTTGCTGGTCATCATCGGCGTCATATTGAATTTGCCTTTCGGCGTGGTCTTACCAATCAGTACCGGATGGCACTGACCGTCATCGGCAAAGCAAAGCTCCGCCTTAGCTGTATTGACCACAACTTTTTTGCGTTGGATATAGTCGCTGACAGCATCGGCAGCGGCCAAAGAATTCAGACCTGCTGCCAAGGCTATACCTAATAGGATCCGTTTCAAATTTGTCCTTATTGACGGATGCGTTGAGGAGCTTCTTTAATGATCTCGCGGATGATCACTTGAGGCTCTTGTTTAGGTGTAGGTGCTGGAGGAGGACATACGGCATCTTTAGGGAATACTGGATTCCAGAAGAAGCTGCGTGCAAATTTGTCTTTGTCGAAGATCACTTTGTATTGGCAAGTAGTGATGCCTTCAACGCCGGAAGTGTTTTCAGGGTCAACGCCTACGCCTGGGGTGTAGAAGTGGAACAGGTAGTCCCATTCACGCACGCCAACCATGCCTTCGTCGTAGTGAGGACGGCCGAGGATTTTGTAGATGTCGTCTTTGGTCAGACCAGGACGCATTTGATCCAGCTCGTCAAAAGTCGGGAATGTACCGCGGTCTTTGTTGAAGGTCAGGGAGTAAGGTTTAGGGAAGCGTGGCTCGTCTGTAGTGCCTTCAGGAGTGATTTTGCTCTTAGTAGCACAGGCGGCCAGCAGGCCGGTAGCCAGCAGGACGAAGCCCACTTTTGCGATTTTTTTCATTTGATAATCCTTTTATTGATTTTACCAGCCGAACTTTTCAGACGGCCTGTTAGTGCCGGCAGCGAGTTTGCCGGTTTACCCAAATAATGTTGTGCTTCTTAAAGATGTACCCGACGGTTTGACAAACAGAACATCGGCACATTCCGGCAGGGCATTGCGCCTCATCTCTGTTGTATCCGCCTGAGTCGGCAGAACCGTTCAGACGGCCTGACTGACATTTATTGTCACTTTGTAACAATTTCACTGCGAGTAAGGCTTGGGGTTTAGAGATTTCCGGTTTTCGATAAATCAGGTTGTATTGCGTAATACCTTGTTATCTTTGTGCTTTAGTTCTTTTTGGCATTTGCCGGAGATTAGGTACTTAATCTTTCGGGTGTTATCCCTGCAAATTGTATGCCAGTTTTCCTTTGTACGCATAATCTGTGTATGCCAGAATGTTGGCTTTATACAACATTCATATTAACGAACCAGAAACGGATTGTACCTTTTCTCATGCCCGATAGTGGTCATGCGGCCGTGTCCGGCTATAACTTGCGTGATTTCGGGCAGGGTTAATAGTTTAGCGCAGATATTGTTTATGAGATCATCATGATTGCCGCGCGGAAAATCTGTGCGACCAATGGTCTCATAAAATAAAACATCGCCTGCGACTAAAAGTCCGTTTTCGGCATTGTAAAAAACGACTTGGCCGGGAGTGTGGCCGGGAATGTGGAGGACTTGGAAGCTATGGTTGCCGACCTTGAGCGTTTCCCCTTCTTCCAACCAGCGTGTCGGCGTGAATGACGGAGAAACGGGGAAGCCGTATTGCGCCGTTGTTTGCGGAAGGGCTTGGAGCAGGAATTCGTCGTCTTTGTGCGGGCCGAGAACGGGTACGTCGTAGGTTTTTAAAAGTTCAACCACGCCGCCTGCGTGGTCAAGATGGCCGTGGGTCAGCCAAATGGCGGTCAGCTTGAGGCCTTTGTTTTGGACTTGTTGCAATAAATAGGGTACGTCGCCGCCGACATCGGTCAAAACGGCTTCTTTGGTTTCATCATCCCAAATCAGCGTGCAGTTTTGACGGAAGGGGGTAACGGCGTTGATTACAAATTGGAGTGCCATGAGTGTTCCTAGGAAAGGCTTATTAACGTTATTTACGTTTCAGACGGCCTTTTGCTATTATGTATATATAATAAAAAGCAAGTCTGGAAAAGTGTCTTATGAATAATGTAATGCGGATCATGATACCGATTTTTGCGGCTTCTTTCATCTCTGCGGCGTTTGGTGCAGATTTGTTGTTGGCGCAGGAATATAAAAATCAAGATATTGCCGGTTGGGCCATGAGTGAAAAGTTGGATGGCGTACGCGCGTATTGGGACGGCAGGCAGCTGGTCAGTCGTCAGGGTTATGCGTTTACACCGCCCAAAGGTTTTACAGCAGGTTTTCCACCGTTTCCGATGGATGGCGAGTTGTACAGCGGACGAGGGCGGTTTGAGCAAATTTCCGCGACGGTACGTTCTGCCTCGGGAAATTGGGACGGCATCCGTTTGCATGTTTTTGATGTGCCGCAGGCGCAGGGTAATCTGTATCAGCGGCTGGAAACGGCTTCGAAATGGCTGAAATCACACCCGTCGGCACGGTTTACGATTATTCCGCAAGTCAAGGTGCGCGACAAACAGCATGCTTTGGATTTTTTGAAACAAGTCGAAGCGCTGGGTGGGGAAGGTGTGATGCTGCGTCAACCTGAAGCCCGTTATGCAGGCGGTAGAAATGGACAGCTGTTGAAGCTAAAAAGTGAATATGATGATGAATGTACGGTGACGCGTCATTATGAGGGCAAAGGGCGCAATGTCGGGCGTTTGGGTGCGGTAGGATGCAAAAACCAATATGGCGAGTTTCGTATCGGCAGCGGTTTTAAGGATAAAGACCGCGACCATCCGCCGAAAATCGGTGCGCTGATTACTTACCGTTATCGTGGTTTTACGCAAAAGGGAACGCCGAAATTTGCAACATTTGTCAGGGTGCGCTCGGATCGATAAAACAAATGAAAGGCCGTCTGAAAATAGGTTTCAGACGGCCTTTCATATAGATGTTGTATAGCCTTTTATATGGTTTCCAATACATCGGGCAATTCGGCCAAGCTATTGAGCATGGCAACATGGGGCAGGGCGGAAAGCTGTTGAGCAGTATGTGCGCCGGTGGTGACTGCGATGGCGCGGATTTTGGCATTGGCGGCCATTTCTAGGTCGTGGGTGGTGTCGCCAACGACGACGGCCTCTTCCGGTTCAATACCCAGTCGGTCGCAGAGGGCGAGTACCATATCGGGCGCGGGTTTGGACGGATATTCGCTGGCGCAGGCGGTTTCCAGCCAAAAGGCTTGAGTGTCGGTTTGTGCGATGGCTTTGTCCAAGCCGCTCCGACCCTTGCCGGTCGCTACTGCAAGCCAATAGCCTTGTTGTTTCAAGCGTTGCAGGCAGGGCAGAGCTTCGGGGAACAGGGTCATGTTGTGATTGTTGGGATTGAGGTAGTGCGCGGCATAGGTCTCAATCAGTGTTTCCTGAACGTGTTCGCTGACGTTGTGGGCAAGGCGGCGGATGATGCCGGAGAGGCTGTATCCGATGAGCGGGCGGATTTGGTCGGCTTCGGGAACGGGTAGGCCGCAATCGGCAAAGCTTTGCTGAAAGGTGTGGATGATGGGGTTGGTGGTGTCGGCAAGCGTGCCGTCCCAGTCGAAAATAATGAGTTTGGGTTTCATGGGTTTCCTTTCAGACGGCCTTTTCCTGATTTTCCAGCATTAAAACAAATTGCGCCAATTCTTGCGGCAGGGGGGCTTTCAGGATCAGTTTTTCGCCGGTCAGCGGATGGGCGAGGTGCAGCTCGGAAGCATGCAGGAACATTCTTTTCAAACCGAGTTTTTGCAGGCGTTTGTTGGCTTGATAGTCGCCGTAGCGTTCGTCTCCGGCAATGGGGCAGTCTTGCGATTGCAGGTGGACGCGGATTTGGTGGGTGCGGCCGGTTTTCAGGGTGGCTTCGACAAAGGTTAGGTCGGATAGGCCGACTTGGTGCAAAAGGCCGTCTGAAAAACGGTTTAACACGCGGAAGATGGTGTGGGCGGATTGGCCGTCTTCGCTGACGCGCACCATTTTTTCGCCTTGTGCGCCGGTGTATTTAAACAGGGGGAGCTTGACGTGGAAGCGGTCGTTCGGCAGTTTGCCGACACCCAGTGCAAGATAGATTTTTTTCGGATGGTCGTTGCGGATGGCTTCGTGCAGTTTTACCAAGGCGCTGCGTTTTTTGGCAATCATCAAAAGGCCGCTGGTGTCTTTGTCGAGGCGGTGGACGAGTTCGAGATAACGCGCTTCGGGACGGGCGCGGCGGATTTGTTCGATGACGCCGAAGCTCACGCCACTGCCGCCGTGGACGGCAACGCCGGACGGTTTGTTGATGACCAAAAGCGCATCGTCTTCGTAAACGATGTCAAACTTGCGCGCAGGCGCGGCCTGGCTTTCAGACGGCCTTTGTTTTTCGGCGATGCGTATCGGCGGAATGCGGACGGTATCGCCTGCCTGAATGCGGTTGTCGGGTTTGCAGCGTTTTTTGTTCAGCCGCACTTCGCCGGCGCGGATAATGCGGTGGATATGGCTTTTCGGGACGCCTTTGAGGATTTTTATCAGATAGTTATCAAGGCGTTGGCCTTCCTCGTGTTCGGCAACGGCAATCAGGCTGACTGAATCTTTGCGTATTGCGTGCATTTTCTCTATAATCCCAAACGTCCGTTTCTGGACCCGAACCTGCCGTCGCAGGCCGTCTGAAACGGATTTATTGTTAAAACGAGATTTTATATTAAAAACGCACTCCGCAAAGCATTTCCTTGTGTTTGTTCAGAGCCGGCAAACGCAATCCCGTAATTAAGTTTGAATTGAACCTGCCGTCCGGCCGGGCGTAAGACGCAGTCCGCGCAGCACCGTCCGAAATTACCGGCGCTACGATAATAAGAAGATGTAGGCTGCCTTATTTTGTCCGAAGCATCAGCATTCGGACGGCAGCGGAACCATCAACCTTTCCGCCGCATTGTTCTTTATTTCCTTCTTTATCTGAATCCGTCCGCACATGGCTTGAGTTCAAGCATGCAACCTTGCGGATTTCAAATCAAATACTGGTTACACGGGGATTTTCCCATCTTGCCTTTGAAGAGTGCCAACCGGACAGACAGGCCGTCTGAAAAAGATATTCACAAATCAAACGGCCGCTGTTCACGAGGTGACTATGAAAAGAATGTTATTCAACGCAACGCAGGCCGAAGAGCTGCGCGTTGCCATTGTTGATGGCCAAAACCTTTTGGACTTGGACATCGAAACGCTGGGTAAAGAACAGCGTAAAGGCAATATCTACAAAGGTATCATTACCCGCATCGAGCCGTCGCTGGAAGCGTGTTTCGTCGATTACGGAACCGACCGCCACGGCTTTTTGCCGTTTAAGGAAGTATCGCGTTCATATTTCCGCGACTACGAAGGCGGCAGGGCGCGTATTCAGGACGTGCTCAAAGAGGGCATGGAAGTCATCGTCCAAGTCGAAAAAGACGAGCGCGGCAACAAAGGCGCGGCACTGACCACTTTCATCAGCCTGGCCGGCCGCTATTTGGTATTGATGCCGAACAATCCGCGCGGCGGCGGCGTGTCCCGCCGTATCGAAGGCGAAGAGCGTCAAGAGTTGAAAGCTGCCATGGCCGAACTCGACATTCCAAACGGCATGAGCATCATTGCCCGTACTGCCGGCATCGGCCGCAGCGCGGAAGAGTTGGAATGGGACTTGAACTACCTCAAACAACTCTGGCAAGCCATTGAAGAAGCAGGCAAAGCGCATCATGACCCTTACCTGCTCTTTATGGAAAGCTCGCTGCTGATTCGTGCGATTCGCGACTATTTCCGTCCCGATATCGGCGAGATTTTGGTGGATAATCAAGAAGTTTACGATCAAGTTGCCGAGTTCATGAGCTACGTCATGCCGAGCAATGTAGGCCGTCTGAAACTCTATCAAGACCACACGCCGCTGTTCTCCCGTTTCCAAATCGAACACCAAATCGAAAGCGCGTTCTCACGCAGCGTCAGCCTGCCTTCCGGCGGCGCGATTGTGATCGACCACACCGAAGCCCTGGTTTCCATCGACGTCAACTCTGCGCGTGCCACACGCGGCTCTGACATCGAAGACACCGCGTTCAAAACCAATATGGAAGCCGCCGAAGAGGTTGCCCGTCAAATGCGCCTGCGCGACTTGGGCGGTTTGGTTGTCATCGACTTCATCGACATGGAAAACCCCAAGCACCAGCGCGATGTTGAAAACGTCCTGCGCGACGCGCTCAAAAAAGACCGCGCACGCGTGCAAATGGGCAAACTTTCGCGTTTCGGCCTTTTGGAATTGAGCCGCCAACGTTTGAAACCGGCTCTAGGCGAAAGCAGCCATGTCGCGTGTCCGCGCTGTGCCGGTACCGGCGTCATCCGCGGCATCGAATCCACCGCCCTGCACGTTTTGCGCATCATTCAAGAAGAAGCAATGAAAGACAACACCGGCGAAGTGTACGCACAAGTTCCTGTCGATGTCGCCACCTTCCTGCTGAATGAAAAACGCGCCGAGCTGTTTGCGATGGAAGAGCGCTTGGATGTGAACGTCGTCTTGGAAAATCCGCACTACGAAATCAACCGCATCCGCATTGATGACGTAGAAGAAGACGGCGAACCGAGCTACAAACGTGTTGCCGAGCCGGAAGAAGACGAATCCGCCAAACCTTTCGGCAGCGAAAAAGCCAAAGCTTCCCGTCCTGAGCCAGCTGTCAAAGGCGTACGCCATACCCAACCTGCACCGACTGTCACCCCTGAGCAAAAAGCCTCTTGGTGGGACAGCTTCAAAGCTTGGTTGAAACGCATTTTCGGCGGCGAGCCTGCACCTGCCGCAGTTGCTCCAGAGCCTGCCGAAAAACGCACTACAACCAACCGCAGCCAAAACAGCAACCGCCGTTCAAACAGCCGCCGTCAAAATCCACGCCGCAACAACAAACACGACGGCAGCAAAGTCGAAGTGCGCGAAGTGAATGCCGAAGCTGCCGACAGTAAGTTTGAAGAAAGCAAATCAAACGAAAGCCGCAACGACGAGCGTAAAGACAGCCGCCGCAACCGCAACCGTAACAACCGCCGCGATGATCGCAACAACGAGCGCAACCGTGTTGAGGAAGTGGTTGAAGACGTAAACGTTCAAGAAGTGGCTGCACTGGCTGAGATGCCGTCTGAAAACCAAGCGGAACAAAACGGCAATAAACGCCGCCGCAACAACGGCCGTAACGAGCGCAACCGTCATCAATCTGCGGAAAACCGTGTTGAGGACGTGAACGTTCAAGCCGATGGCGAACAGGCGCAAGTTGAAGTGGACGACAACGCCCGCAGCGAAGAGGGTGTGAAAAACAACGGCCGTCAAGGACGCGACCGCAACAACCGTCAGCGCAACAACCGCAACGACCGCCGTTCTAACAGCAAAAAACGCAATATTCCGTCTTCGGCAAAAATCGAGCAATACCTGAACATTACCGACACCGCCGACAAAGTCCTCTTTGCCGTAGTGCATGTTTTGGGTTTGAACGAAACCGCCGAAACTGAAAATGTACCTTTGCCGCAGGAAGATGATCATGCCGAGCCGCTGGTGATTGTGGTATCCGAGCCTGAAGTTACCAGCGCAGAGCCATTCGTATTTGCGATTGAAAGCGAAGATGAGCCTGCCGTAGCGCAAACTGAAAGCGCAGATGCCGAACAAGCCCTGCTTGCTTCTGCAGTCAGCAACGTTAAAGAAGCCATTTCTGCGGTATTGTCTCCGAATGAAACGGCTACTGTTGCACCAGCAGAAGTACCAACCGAAGCTGTTGCCACACCAACTGAAGCCGTAGCCGAAGCAGCGCCTGTCGCAATCGTTGTGCCTGAGAGCGTAGGCGATTTGATCTTCGTTGAAACCGATCCGCAAGCCGTTGCCGCTTTTGCCGCGCAGCCACAACCTGAACCGGTTGCTAAAACACGCCGTTCGGATGTGCCTAAAGTAGAAGTGGAAGACGTAGCAGTCGAAATGATTTTGGTGGAAACACGCAAAGACTAAGATTGGTTTTCCAGTTAAAAGCCCGATGTTGAACGCATCGGGCTTTTTTATTGGCAAGGAGGTGTGCTGCTCATTTTCTTTGTGTTTACCATGAGCGTTAATTCATGGTTGAAAAAGTAGGATCGCTTGCTGAGAAAGGGAAGGGCATGATTCTTTCAGTGGGAAGGACTTAACGAAATAGATTGATATGAGAAAAGGCCGTCTGAAATGGTTTCAGACGGCCTTGGTTTGTGTGTATGTTTAGGTATTGTGATTATTTTTTGTTCAGGGAGTCACGGATTTCGCGCAACAACAGAACTTCTTCGCTAGGCTCTGCTGGTGCTTCTTCAGCAGGAGCTTCGGTTTTTTTCACGGAGTTGATGGCTTTAACCACGCAGAAGATGGCAGCGGCAACAATCAGGAAGCTGATAACGGTGTTGATGAACAGACCGATGTTCAGGGTAACGGCACCGGCTGCTTGAGCGGCCGCCAGGCTGGCGTAACCAGCTTCAGGAGCGGCTTGTGCGCCGTCTTTCAGCGTGATGAACAGGTTGGAGAAATCAACGCCGCCGATCAACAGACCGATAGGAGGCATGATTACATCGTCAACCAATGATTTGACGATGGCGCTGAATGCTGTACCGACAACCATACCGACTGCGAGGTCGATGACGTTGCCACGCATAATAAATTCTTTAAATTCTGAAGCGATTGACATAATTAATCTCCTGTATGTGTTTGAGTCAAAATCAGATGTGATTCAATAAATCGGCAGGCATATTAACGCTTTATCGGTTAAGAAAAATTCAATAATGTTAAATTTTGTATTTTATGCCAAAAATGCCTAGCTTCTATGCCTTCTGTATAAAAAACAGGCCGTCTGAATTTTTTCTGTTACTTTTTTACACCACTTTTTATCAGCGGCTAAGTATCAGATAACATGAATGTTATCTTTAGAATCAATGCTCTATCCTACCTTTTAAATGAGATAAAATGATAATGTTGTAATGTTATCAATATAATTAGCCAAAGCATACGACAATCATGTTTCATGCGTGTATTTGAATTTCAGACGGCCTTATCGGTTATGCCATCATTCAAACCATAATGTAATGGCCATAAAAAACGCACTTTCATGATGAAAGTGCGTTTTGAGTGAAAACTGTTTAGTTCTCTTCGTCGTTCAGCGCGTTGATGCTGTAACCGCCGTCAACGTAGGTAATCTCGCCGGTGATGCCGGAAGCGAGGTCGGACAGCAGGAAGGCGGCAGTGTTGCCGACTTCTTCGGTAGTAACGTTGCGACCCAATGGGTTGTGGGAAGCGACGTGGCCCAAGAGTTTGCTGAGATCGGCGATGCCGGAAGCGGCCAGGGTTTTGATCGGGCCTGCGGAGATGCCGTTGCAACGGATGCCTTCTTTGCCCAGGCAGGCGGCAGTGAAGCGGATGCCGGCTTCGAGGCTGGCTTTGGCCATGCCCATAACGTTGTAGTTAGGAATGGCACGAACGGCGCCCAAGTAGCTCAGGGCAACGATTGCGGCGTTGCGGCCCTGCATCATCGGACGGGCGGCTTTGGCCAGCGCAGGCAGGCTGTATGCGGAGATTTCGTGAGCGGTGTTGAACGCTTCGCGGCTGATGCTGTCGAGGAAGTCGCCGCTCAAAGCTTCTTTAGGGGCG
>ERZ773256.33-NODE-33-length-19741-cov-4.54323_pt1 | contig 19741 bp, 14 predicted proteins | sample MGYA00580513_ERZ773256 | MGnify/ENA primary metagenome ERZ773256 (study PRJEB29015, sample SAMEA2738147) | human oral metagenome | biome: human oral; feature: human-associated habitat; material: saliva | place: China | collected 2201 ... | reverse complement strand
ATAACCCAACCCGAAGGACACAAAACGATTACACCACTCCACAGGACTTGACCTGAGCAAGAGCACGTTCTACAGTTGACGCATAAGTCAAGGAGGTTCGCATGACCGCTTACGACCACTCGTCGGGGTACACCTACGGCACCGATGCCGTCCCCACGTCTCCGCTCACACTCGAGGATCTACGCCAGATTGAGGCCGCCGCGCACGTCCAGCCCGGTGACGCAGAGCTGCTCGCGCGAGCAGAACCCATCCTGGCGCCGCATGCCATGGAAATGGTCGACACGTGGCGCGGGATTTTGGCTCAAAAGACCTACCTGGCAGCACATTCCGCGCATCCGGATGGACAGCCGAACCCCGAGTACGCGCAGGCGTCAAAGCCCCGATTCGCCCAGTGGATCATCGACATGTGCACGCGCGAGCGGGATCAGGCGTGGTTGGACTACCAGTACCTGATTGGAGCTCGACACATGACCGCGGCGAAGAACGCGGCGGATGGGGCGGACTCGACGCCATTCGTGCCTCTGCGCTACGTGCTCGCCTTCATCGCGCCGACTGTGGAGGTCGGGCACCGTCTCCTGGCGGAGGGCTTCGAGGGCGCAGAACTGGACGCTGTCCGTGACGCGTGGACTCGCGCTGTGACTGTCGCCGTGACAGTGTGGGCGTATGCCTACCGCGATCACCCCGAGCAATTCTGATCCGGCGCTCGCCACCTACGACTCCCCCATCGGCCGCCTCACGCTTGATAGCGGTGTATTCGTCTTTCGCACTCTCTGACTGCTCTCCCTGGAAGCCTCAGTGGCTTCCAGGGAGAGCTTTCTTTCTGGGTTATAGGACACTACGTGTTGCTGGTGGGGTGACTTTTCGGCTTTCTGGTGCGGGAAAGTCACTCTTTCAGTTGGTCGTGTTTGCCTCGTTCCTGTGAATACTGCATCGTGCTCTGTGTGTGGCTGCCCCATGATCCGTCACGGTAAGAAGTCAACAGGAGGTCCTTTGAAGATCGCGGTGGTAGAAGTCCGCTCATCATCAAGGACCTCGACCTCTACCCACAACCCCCGACCAATACCTGGTCACCCACACTCAACTCGGAAGAGCCGGAAATAGCCTTCGTGATAGCGGAATAAAACGAAGGTGTGGAACTTGCAAGGACCGATCTCAAACTGGGATTCGATAGAACAGTTTAGCAAACGCTGACTTCGCTTTGCCGTCACTTGGAAACCTATCCGTTGGAAGTGCAGCTATCCTCACATACGCTTTTCCAAGTGAAGTATAGCTATGCACGTTTCACCGACGTTAGTAAAAACCCCGAACATATCGCAGCCAACAGAAACCCGGTAGAAAATATATAGGAGCCAAAGGTGGCGCCTTTTAAAATCCAAGTCGTGGGAACGACAGCAAACAAGATCGGTGAGTTCGCAAAATCACCTGTGCTAATCGGAAGACCTGCCACCACAAAAAAGATGATAACAATCCATGAAACTAATGAAGTAGTCCAAAGCCGAAGCGCAAAACAGGCCAGAGTTAGCACAACCGAAGAGAAAACAAGTACTAAAGCAGTATGACTCGACAGTCGCTCATTAACAAGCTCGCCAATGATAGAGACATAAAGCAGACTCAAACAAAGGTTAACTACTTGTGCGAGAAGCAGCGATTTAGCAATGAACCGGAGCAGAACTTTATCGTGAATACTAAATGAGACATACGAGGCAGGGACCTTAGCATGCGACAAAGCTAGACCTGCCGTGGCAATTGGGAGCATGATGAGTAACGCGGATTGCGCTACGGCAATGGTATTTCCATAACGGAGAAACAGCAGCGGAAGAACTAGTGCACCGAGATAAGCGATCGTGACCCAACGAATGATTGCGATTCGCTCGATAGAACACAAAAACTTCATTTTCTTACTGCTCCTTTACTTCGAAACCTAGCCACAAGAACATAGGTAATAATTAGGATTGGTACCGGGATAAGCGCAGAGAAACCGAAATTTGATTGCTCCTGGATATCTACGAACGAGATTGCGGTACCATTGAGGTTCAGCCCTACGGAGTGGACGGCGTTTGATATGTATGGGGTAGCATTGTCAGCTAGGTTACCGGGTAGCACTATCCAGAAGTACAGAAGAACACCTGAAATTACTGCGGCAGCCGGAGGTCTTGAGAGACTTTCTAATGTCGAGTAGATCAGAGAAATTAGTATACTTTGGAAGGTGAGAAGGCAAAGCAGGGTCGCTAGCCCAGAGTGCATCTTCGAACCAGACAAAACCATTGTTAGATCGAATAACAGCACACTAAGCAGGTTCACAAGAATTATTAAAAGCGTTCGACAGATAGTGCGCAGGACGCTAGGCAACCAAGCAATGTATACCTGCCGAGGCAAACCCCCGTAGTGGACCTTGGAAACCCTAGCATCAAGTATAAAGAGTAATGCGAGGGAAATCAGTGGCTGCGTTCCAGTAAAGAAGAAGCTGTATCCCCCTGTTATTGGAGTTCCGCTTGCCTCACTTGAAATCCATGCGCCGAGGAATAGCGACGCCATTGAGCCCAAGATAGCCGCGAGAAAATACCAGATACTCCAATAGTAAGTAAGCAAAGCGCGGATAGCTGAAGTGATTGGCATGGCTCTACCTCCGGTGATATAGGTCCGCGAGATTCACGCCGTTGAGGTCGGGGATATGCAAAGCTTTGCCGTTACGAACTACGACACACTCATCCGGGACGCCTTGAATCTCATGGAGGAGGTGCGTTGATATTACAACGCAGTTCCCTTCGTCCCGATAACGACGAAGCGTCGCAGACAAGGAGATCATGCCATCTGGATCCAAACCATTCTGTGGCTCATCAAGGAACAAAAATTTTGGTCTAGATAATAAAGCAAGACAAAGCTCCAGCCGTTCCTTCATGCCGGTCGAGTAGTCCTTGGCTTTCCGCCCGTGGGCAGCGCGGACGATGTCCACACTATCCAAGGCCGATTCAGGATCAACATCCAGACCCCAGAATGCCGCGACGACCTGTACATTTTGTTTACCACTCAGATATGGAAAGTGGCTTGGATGGTCGATTGCAGCTGACATTTCGCTAATGTCTGTCTGATCGTATCTAATGTGGCCACTTACTGGTTTTATCCGACCAAGGAGCGTTTTCATTAAGGTGGTTTTACCTGCTCCATTTGGTCCAAGGAGGCAGATTATCCTGCCAGTATTTAGCTGCAAGTTAATGCCGCTCACTACTGGGGAATTCTTGTACCCAACCGACAAATCAGTTACCGATATAGCTGGCATGGCCTACCTTTCAAAGAAAACGGCCCTGGAGGTACGGGTGTCAAGGTCAAAAGGGGCCATGACTTGTCCAATCTCTCAGAATCTGAACATATTCGGGTAACAGAAAGTTACCCGCGCCACTATGATACAACAAGGCTAGGCCGAATGCGCGGGTTATTAGGACAAAACGTGTTGGTTTTGTAGCGACTTTTCGGCTTGCTGGTGCGGGAAAATCCACATTGAAGTTGGTTGTTTCATCGTGGGGGTATGAATACCCCCAAATGCCCGGCGTGCGGGCGAGTGATGACCAGGTATGGGCACTCAGCGTCAGGGGCGCAGCGATGGCATGGCATTGCCCTATAGAGCATTCTTTCTTCATTAAGGTAACGCACAGAAAAATATAAAGTTTGTTTAAGTTTACCCATTTAAGTTCACTACTGCTTCAAAACAATCAAGGTTAGAACGTGAGTGGAGTACAACCACAGCTTGTTTACCAGTACGAGTTAAAATCTGCTTCATTGACTCGATCTCACTACGTTCTTCAACAGGGTTAAGCCCCTTCAAAGTCTCGTCAAGTAAAACAAGCTGATAGGAATCATCTTTTAGCACAAAACGCGCAAGCTCTAACCCGCTTAAGTCAGATACTTCAACAGCTAACGGATCTACCTCAGGGATAACCGTAACTTTATCCTCACCATAGTTACGGTAAAGCGCATCAAGCATGACAGACTTTCCAGCACCAGTTGACCCAATCAAAGCGATTAAAGAACAACCCGAATCAATAAGACTCTTCAACTGTTCCAACTCACCATGACGGACCGGAACCTGAGAACGTTTTGTTTGAAAATCTTCAAGCATCCTCACACGCTCAGCCGTCAAACTGACCACACCCACTTCCTGTAATGTCTCCACCACAGACTGCAAGCCAGACGACAAGGTCAACGCAAAATAAATCACGGCCGCAGGAGCTATCAATACGCTAACTCCACCGCTCAGTGAAACTAGAAGCACCGCAGAGATTTTCAAAGTCAACACAAGCAATTGAATAAGTCCGCTACGAAGAGCGTAGGCATCAGCTAACTGAATAGAGCTAGCAACATAGCTGGTTTCTGAATCAACATAGGCACGCTCTCCTGCTTGACGCAGACCAACACTAACCGGCGCAGTATGCGCGCTAGCCTGCGCACTAACCACCCCAATAAATTCCCCGCGCGCGTTAGCACACGCCGTCGACGCTGGAAGAATCCATTTAGAACCCTGACGCCCAACAAGCCAAGCAAGTGGAGCTACCGCACAAACTACAACTATGAAGAGAGGTGCGCCGGCCACAGCACCAGCAATAAGCAGAGCAGACTGCACCCAAACTAAAAACACTGACCCCACAGCGCCAGGCACAGACATTTGTAAATCAGAGAAATCTTCCCCTAGCCTCCCCACAACCGCGCCACTAGTTCTAGGAGATGCGAATTGGTCAAGCCTATAGACAAGCCGCTCATGTAGCGCAGTCAATCTAGTAATTGGTGCTCGATAAAGTGCCCCAAAAAAGATGATAGAACCAAGCACTGCGGCCAGTATGCAACCCAGCGAAACTCCCACAATCTCAAAGTGCAGATTGTTTTGAGCTACCGTAAGCGCAAAAGCAACCGTGGACCCGCTAAGCAATAACGCGCCTAGCCCTATCCAGACAATATGCGGCCCAAACAAAAGCTTTAGTGTTCGCTGGAATGTTGCCTTTTCTGCCTGAGGATCAGGCAGGTCGACTACTTCCTCCAAACTCTCCAGTTCTTGGCTTGCTAGCTGCTCAGCATGTAAGTCACTAAGTGACAGTTCGTAATTTGCGTGGGAGACGCGATTAGCTAATGCGCCTGGAACATACTCTTCAGAGCTCGCTAAAAGCGTACAGTTTGGCACACTGGCTAAGATTTTTTTAGCAACGATTTCTCGCATCGCTGGGTCTAGAGCTGCGAATGTGTCATCCAAAATTAGCCAGTTAGGCTCATCAGCCAAGACAATAGCTACCGCAGCCCGATGCTTTTCCCCTGATGACAGGGTTTTTACATCCCGCCACAACCGTGAGACCACCTCTTGGTTAAGTCCCATAGCCTCAGCCAGTTCAGCAAACAATGATACTTGACGCGGCGAAGCGCCGGTATGCCAGGCAGATAAAATTGCCTGCGATAGCTCCGGGTTACGTGGAACAAATGCAGAGCCTGTCACGCTCACGTATTCGCGTAACTTATTGGCTCGTTTAGAATCAGCTGGGATAACCTCACAGGCACCTAAAGGCTCAAGTGAAGCCTGGTCTTTTACAGTGTTTTGAGAGCTTTTCTCTAACTTATCAAGTTCACGCATCATCGGTAGAGCTAGACGGATAACTCGATAGTTAATGACGTTGTTTTGTACCGCCGCATACAAGTAGCGAGCTGCCAGGATAATTCCCAACCCAAAACCAGCGTTCGGCCAGAGCCAAGCAGCCACTATTGCTACCAAGGCAAGCATGGTGGTTAGCGCGCCTTTCTCAAGAAAACCGTTTAGAACCTGCAGGCGCACTCTTGCGTGTAAGAGTTTTTCTTCGCTACTCCTGATGCTAGAAATCTTGTCTAACGCTGTGCCCCAACTGGGGATATAGCGTCCTCGGGGTAATGAGTCAGCTACCTTCTGGATCCAGCGTCTGCGTTCTCCTTCAAAGCCAACGTATTGTTCCCATAGGCGACCAATTAGGTTGATAAGCCGAAGACTGACGATTACCAAGGCAACGATAAGCAGCGTGGCAATGACACCGTTTGCCCCGTAAAGCACAAGTGAAGCGATAACAAAGATAATGATTTGAACTGTTGAAACAGCAAAATCTACAACGTAGGCAAACTGGCTGATCTGTCCAGGATAGGTTAGAACATGCTCGCGAGCTTCGGCTGTAGAAGCTGAAGTTTGAAACAACTGTCGGAAACGACGATAGGTTAACTGCCGCACTACTACTGTAAGCAGCATTTCGTAACGGTCTTTGACCCAACAACTCAGGGATTCAACTAAGAAAGCTAAGATCAGTAACCAAGTTACATAGGAGACGCCTTCTCTAGTAACTGTCACATGATCTATGCCTGCTGTGACTACCAAGGCCCCGGCCACGTTCAATAGACCAGCGCTAAAAACAATAAAACTGATACCTGCCGGAGCGAACACCAAGGCAAGCCAACGCATACACCTTGGTAGACTCTGAGTCAATCTGTTGTAACGCTTATACAAGGTCTCTATCGATAGGTTTTTCAAAGACAAAATATTGGGCTCCGACACCACTTCGTTTCCTTACATATGGATATTTCTCATCCACATCAAATATTAGAAATGCAGCTAGACTAACTACCTACGCTCCAGTTTGGAATATTAGCAAACTTGAGGCCAAGTAAATTAACTGTCCACATACAGCAAGGAGGCCCCGGCAAAACGCCGAGGCCTCCTTAACTTTTAGCTACTCTAGCCCTTAACCGCACCAGCGGTCAGACCAGAAACAATGTACTTCTGCAGGTACTGGAACAGCAGCACCACGGGCACAGCCGCGATTACCGCACCAGCAGCGAAGATACCCCACGGGGCGTTACGTGCGTCCGAAGCCCAAGCGTACATACCCACAGCCAGCGTGTACTGGTCTTGGGTCTGCAGCACTACGCGGGCAATCACGAAGTCGCCGAAGGAGGAGATGAAGCTCAGCAGCCCCACCACGGCTAGCACCGGCAGCACCAGCGGCATGATGATGGTCCAGAAGGTCTGGGCGTGCGAGGCGCCGTCGATCTCTGCAGCCTCATCTAGCTCACGCGGGATGGAGTTGAAGAACCCGTAGAGCAAGAAGGTGTTACTACCCAGCGCACCACCCAGGTACACGCAGATCAGACCTAGCTTAGAGTTCAGACCCAGAGCCGGGAATACATCCTGCAGACCCAGCAGCAACAGGAACAGTGCCACGAAGGCTAGCATCTGCGGGAACATCTGGATCAGCAGCAAACCGGTCAGAGTACCGCGACGGCCACGGAAACGGAAACGGCTAAAGGCGTAGGCCGCAGCCGCACCCATCAGCACGGTACCCACAGCGGTCACAGAGGACACGATCAGCGAGTTAAGGATCCAAGACCAGAACACGGAGTACTTGCCCGTGCCCAGGGCGGTGAAGTTTTCGAACATGGTGGAGAACTGGAAGTTCTTGAACAGTCCACCGGTCAAAGTGGCGCGCGGCGTTAGAGCCACCGAAACCACGTAGATAAGTGGCACTAGGCAGTAGATAACTGCCAGCACGCCCACAATGTGGCGCCAGCCTACTTCTTGCCACCAGCGCTTGCCGGTGATGGCAGTGTGCAGCTTGGGCTGATTTTTCTTAGTCTTAGCCATCACAGTTCCTCCAGTGCCTTAGTACGGCGGAAGCCGAGCCAGGCGATTACGCCCACCACCACGAAGATGAAGATAGACATGGCTGATGCCAGGCCGTAGTTGGGCGAGCCACCGGCGAAGGCAATCTTGTAAACCATGGAGATAAGCACGTCGGTTTCACCAACGGGAACCGAAATGTTCTTGTAGTTGGGGCCACCACCCGTGAGCATGTAGATCAACGAGAAGTTGTTGAAGTTGAATGCGAAGGAGGCAATCAGCAGCGGCACAGTGGACTGTAGTACCAGCGGCAGCTTAACTGACCAGAAGGTACGCAGACCGGTAGCGCCATCCATCTTGGCAGCCTCTTCCACATCGCTGGGCAGGGACTGCAGGGCACCCAAGCACACTAGGAACATGTACGGGAAACCGAGCCACAGGTTCACGCCCAGGATCGAGAGCTTGGCCAGCCAGCCGTTTTCGAGCCACGGAATGTGGGCGCCGCCGAAGAAGAACTGGTTGATGAAACCAAAGTCCTTGTTGAGCATACCGTGCCATACCAGCGTGGACAGGAAGGCCGGGAAGGCGTAGGGCAGGATCAGCAGTGACTGGTAGATCTTGCGGCCCTTTACGCGCTTGTCGTGGAAGACCATGGCCAGGAACAGACCCAGCGCGAAGGTGGACAGCACCGACACCAGGGAGAACACGAAGGACCAGATCAGTGCCTTAACGAAAGGCGCTGCCAGCTCCGAGCCGGTGAACATTTCGGTGTAGTTCTTGGTGCCTACAAATACGCGCCAACCGGGCTTGAGCTCAACGCCGCTAGCGTCTTTGAAGACACCGGTCTTGTTGTCAGCCTGGTAGACCACACCGGTGTGGGTGTTGGTCAGCTTGTCACTCTTAGCGTCGTAGCTGTAGATGGACTTAGCCAGGTAACCGTGGGTACCGTCGGTGGTCTTGTAGTGACCGTCGGTAGCCTTATCGCTAACCGGAACCTGTAGCTTAGCTACCTCGTCCTGACGGGCTACGATCTGGTCGAAGGTTAGGATCTTGTGGCCCTTAACCGAGGTAATGGCGGTGGCGGTAGATTCGCCTTCAACGTCCTTGAGCTTGGTCTTGGCGTCACCGATCATAAGCTTGCCGGTTTTTGCGTCACGGATTACCAGCTGTAGTTTGTCACCGTTTTCGACGACGGCGGTGGGCACGGTGGGTGCTCCCTCGGCTCGCTGCTCACCGGCAGCCAGGATCGAGTTGACGGCGTCATCCTTGGTGGAGTTGTGGCCCTGACCGTAGTTGGTCAGTGACACGTAACCGGTGTAGCCCATTACGAACACCTGGTAGATCAGCAGGAATACCATGCCGGGAACCAGGTACTTGGCGGGCAGCATCCGCTTGGAGAAGTAAACCCAGTTGATGATGATTAGCCCGATCACCATGGTGACGGCGATGGCGGTAGAGCCAGCAGTCCAAGCAGCGAACAGGCCATAGACGCCCAGGGCGTCGATGAGCATCATCAAAACTAGTTTGGCAATGAAGCCAGGGCGCATAACGTCGCGCGCATGTGAAGGCGAATAGCTCGCCTGCTTCTTAGTGTCAGCCATTATCCGCACTCACTTCTTGAACTTGGACTCGATGTTTTTAATCATGGCGTTCCATGCGGCCTGGGGATCCTGACTACCGTTGACAATGTCAACCTCGGTGGTACCCCAGTAGTCCCATACGTAACCCATTTCCGGAATTGCCGGCATGGGCACACCTTCACCGGCAACCTGCGCGAAGGCCTTAATGTCGGGGTCGGTGACCTCCTTAGCTACTTCCTTCATGGCCGGTACACGATTACCAAGCTGCTGGAGCTTGGCCTGGGCCTGCTTGGTCTGCAGGAACTGGAAGAACTTAGCTACCAGCACCGGGTTCTTAGTCTTGGAGGACTGGTAGAACATCTGTACACCAACGAAAGGCTGAGCCGACTTCCCTCCAGCAGAAGGGATGGACAGGATGGAGATGTCCATATTGGCCTTGCGGAAGTCGCTGATGTTCCAGGGGCCGGTCACGATATAGGGTGACTGGCCGTTAAGGAAGGCCTCCTTGGCGATGTCAGAGGTGATGGAGGGGTTGAAGATCCCAGCCTTACCCTGGGTACGCAGCCAGTTAGCGTAGTTCAGACCGTTTTGGCCGCCTAGCGCCAGCTGGTTGGTGTAGGAGCCATCCTTACCCTGCTTAAATACGGGAGCACCAAACGAGGTCTGGAAGGCGTAGAAGTGGTAGGGGTCGCCCTTGTCGCCCATCTGCACGATGAAGGGGTATTTAACACCGGCGCTCTTGCCGGCACTAATCATTTCATCGAAGGTCTTGGGGGTAGCGGTGGTGAGCTTGTTGTTACGCACCAAAGCCACAGACTCTACCGAGTAGGGCACACCGTAGGTCTGACCGTCGTAGGTTACGCCTGCAATGGCAGCATCGGAGAACTTGTCTTTGCTCTCACCTAGGTCAACGGGGGCAACTACACCGTTGGAGACTAGGGAACCTAGCTTGTCGTGGGCCATTACGGTAACGTCAGGTCCCTTGCCGGTGGGAACCTGGGTAATGAATTCCTGGTCCATGTTGGACTCAGACTTTTGAACCACATTGACCTTAATGCCGCTGGAGGCGGTGAAGTCTTTTGCTAGTTCCTGAATCTGGGTATATCGCGTATCATCAGCCCAGACAGTAAGTACAGCTGTACTTGCGTCAGATTTAGTAGCGCCAGTTGAGCCACCACAGGCAGCCAGCGAGGCTGCCATGATCATGGCTACAAGCGCCGCTATGCCACGTCGCATGTCAACTCCTGTTGTTGCGTTGTCGCCACTCCCGTTAGCGGTCGACATTACCCCCCACTGTAAACGCCCTGAAACGTTTCTGCAACAGTTTTCGTTAAGATTTTTAATTGCTATATTGGTTAGGTAAGTTTCCCCTGTAATAGCCCTGTATTTAGAGAGGGTCTTCAATGTCGAAGCAACGCACTCGCATGACAGACATCGCCGCGCATGCGCAGGTTTCTACTGCAACTGTTTCGCGTGTCTTCAACGGAGTGGGCCAAGTTTCCGAAGCGACTAGGGCTAAAGTACTTACCGCTATTGATGAGCTGGGCTATGAACGCCCTGTACTAGAGCTTACCAGCAATGTACCTAATGTGGGCGTGATTTTACCTGAACTGACCAACCCAATTTTTGCGGCTTTCGCCCATAACCTACAAAACGCTATTGCCGCCTCTGGCGGGGTGGCCATGCTGCGTTCGCAAACCCCCGGCGCTACCTCAGAACTAGACCATCTTGAGTCACTTCTTGCCCACGATGTTGACGGCATTATTTTTGTCTCCGGCCGTCACGCTGATTATTTAGGCGACCTTAACCGCTACCAGGATTTAACGGATCGACGTATTCCGTTCGTGACTATTAATGGCGCCCGCGGCGAGATTGCTGCCCCAGACTTTTCTACGGGTGACGCCGCCGGTATCCGCGCTGCGGTAGGCCACCTGGCCCAGCTTGGACACCGCAATATCGCCTTACTTACTGGCCGCTCCCATGTGGTTCCTTCAGCCCGGAAACTAGCTGCTTTCCGGGAGGTTATGAAAGAGCTATTGGGTGTTGAAGACCCGTTAACGGCGGAAACTTTCTACACCTATGAGGCTGCTGCGGCGGCTACTGGCCCGCTTATTCGCGCCGGCGTCACAGCGGTGGTGTGCGGCTCTGATATGCAGGCACTGGGGGTAATTCGGGCTTTGCGCGACGCCGGGTTGCGCGTTCCCGACGACGTCTCAGTAGTGGGTTATGACGACACCTTCCTCATGCGCCACACGGATCCGGCCCTAACTACCGTGCGTCAACCAGTTAACGCCATTACTAATGCCGCTGTGCAGACCCTGTTTGACGCTATGGGCTCAGCCCGCACGCTTGTCCATGAGGATTACGTTTACAACCCTGACCTGGTGGTACGCGCCTCTACCGCGCCTATGCGCCCACGTTCTTAAACACAGACCTAAACACGGGGCCAACTTTTCGTTGGCTCCTTTAGCGCACTTCCAGCTAAACGCTTCTCCCCCACCAGATTAAGCTCTGGCTTAGGTTTTGTGCCAGTTTAGGAATTACCGGCTTAAACCGCCGCTCCAGTTTAGGTCGCGAGCCAGCTTAGGCCCCCTGGAAACTACTATTTTGGTAATGGGAGGCATTGTAGCGCCCTAGGGTTTCTAGCGCCGCACACACCGCCCCAGCTGCACAGGCGAGCACCAGCCAAGAGTTTGCGGTTAGCGCCGCCAGGTCAAAAAAGCCGCGTAGCGGTGCCAACAGCACCACGGCTAAGGCGGCGCTGCTCATTAGGCCCACTAGGGCAGCTCGCCACCACACCCAGGGACGCGCCGTCAAAGACAACAACCATAGCCCGCCGGACACAAGCACCAAGGTGCATACCGAACTGATTTGGTTACGGTTAGCCCCCATCAAAATCAGGGTTAGGCGCGCGCATAGCACCCCGGCTACCACAATCACGCCAGCTGGCACAGACAATCGCAGCACGCGAGCCAAGAAACCAGCGCGGTAACGCTGATTAGTGGGCGCCAGGGCCAGCACAAAGGCTGGAATACCAATGGTTAGTGAAGAAACAATGGTCAGCTGACGCGGCAGGAAGGGGTAAACAAAACCGGTTATAGCCACTACTGCCGCCAGCAGCGCCGCCCACATAGTTTTAGTTAGGAACAGTGAGGCTACGCGCTCCATATTGGCAATTACACGCCTGCCTTCAGCCACTACTGAGGGCAGGGCATCAAATTGGGAATTAAGCAGCACCAGGCGCGAAACTGCCTTAGTAGCTGGGGCCGCATTGCCCATGGCAATACCCAGGTCAGCATCTTTAAGTGCCAAAGCATCATTGACGCCGTCGCCGGTCATAGCCACAGTGTGACCGCGAGATTTAAGGGCGTTAACGAAGGCACGTTTTTGTTCCGGGGTTACGCGCCCAAACACAGTGTGTTTTTCTAGTGCGTCAGCTAAAGCCTGGGTGTCTTCAATGGCAGGCAGGGTGCGGGCATCAACCCCAACCGGTTCGCTACCGTCGGGGTTACGTAAACCCAGGTGCGTGGCAATAGCGGCCACAGTAACCGGGTTGTCGCCGCTAATTACCCGCACTGCCACGCCTTGGCGCTTGAAATAGTCCAGGGTTTGGGCAGCGTCGGGGCGCACCTGCTCAGCTAGCACCACCAGCAGGGCGGCGGTTAGATCTTTTGGTAGCGTAGGGTTTTCACTCTGATCTAGCGACTGGTTTGAGTGGGCTAGCACCAACACACGTTTACCCATGCCCGCCAGGGCCTTAACTCGCTCTAACGCGGCGTCGTCAGTGCTGCCAGAGTCCGCACTGCCAGAGTCCGCACTGCCAGAGCCAGTGCTACCAGAGTCCGCGCTGCCAGCCAGCACAATTTCTGGGGCACCTAAAACATAGGCACCCGCCTGGGTTTGCACTGCAGACCATTTACGGGCGGAGTTAAACGCAATCGCGTAGCGGGCCTGAGCTGGTTCAAGGCCAGTTAGTCCAGCAGCGATAGCGCCGGCGGTAGCGTTAGCCTCGCTGCCACCCACCAGATAGGCCAAGGCGGCCCGGGCGGTGTCGTCGGCACTAGCGACGGCGCCAGCCCCAGCGCTACCCCCAGCGCAAGTCCCAGCGCTACCCCCAGCGGCGTCGTCGGCACCGGAGCCAAAAACCACGCTGTCGTCACTAACCTTGCCAGCAGCTGTGCCGCCGCCCAAGCAGCTTTCAATATGGTCAAGCTCCACCGCGCCGCTAGTGAGCGTACCGGTCTTATCCAGACACAGCATGTCCACGCGTGCCAGCACCTCAACCGCAGGCAATTCCTGCACCAGCACCTTACGCCGGGCCAAAGTCATGGCCGCCGCCGCAAAGTTAACCGAAGTTAGCAGCACCAAGCCCTGGGGCACCATGCCCACCACTCCGGCCACAGCCAGCACCACTGCAGCTTTCCACTGGCCGCTACCAATGGCCCCACCAATGCCGCCCGCAACCCGCAGCTGCGACCACAGTAGCAGCAGCGTCATAGGCACAATAACCCAAGAAATCCAGGTCAGTACCCGGTTAGTGCCCTCTTGCAGCTCGCTAGTGACCACCGAATATTTACGGGCCTCAACCGCTAGGCGGTTAGCGTAAGAATGCTCCCCCACTGCCGTGACGCGAATACGGGCGCTACCACCAATGACAGTAGTGCCGCTTAAAACCTGATCATTTTCGTGCTTACGCACCGCCACTGATTCGCCGGTAAGAATCGACTCATCAATTTCACAGCCATTAGAACTAAGCACCTGGCCATCTGCCGGCACCTGATCACCGCTGCGTAGCTGCAGCAGCTCCCCCAGCACTACCTGGGAAACTTCAATGTCTTTAGCTTCCCCATCGCGAATAACATGCGCTGCCGGTGCCGCCAACACCGCCAAATTATCCAGGGCGCGCTTAGCTCGCAGCTCCGCGATAGTGCCGGTAAGCGTATTTAGCAGCAACACAAAACCAAATACGGCATCCTTCCACGAGCCCACCGCCAGCACCACCACCACGGCGCTAGCCAAGATCGCATTAAAAATCGTAAATACGTTCGCCCGCAAAATCGCGACTATAGAGCGCGAAGAAGAGTTATCAAACTCGTTAGTTTCGCCTGCGGCGCGCGCCTGGGCCACCTGTTTAAAACTAAGCCCCTGAGCTAAATAAAGCTCATCTACTGCAGGCGGCGTATAGGAAGCGTGACCCACTCGCGCACTCATATTTTTCCTCTCTGTCAGCTTCAGCTGGCTTCTAGCCTCAGCCAGTTAGCTTTTAGACTCAGTCAGCCAGCACCCTCAGCCAGTTGGCTTTTAGCCTCAGTCCGCTTCAGGAATGTGACGGCGGCCAGACTCGGCGCTAACCGCCTGGCTTAGCGGGCTTTGCTTACGCTGCATAGCGCGCGTGGCCAGCAGCGAGGCCACCGCCGTAACCACCAGCGTCACCACAATCACTGCCAGGGAAAGCAGGTTCGAAGGCTCGGGCACAATCTCAATGGGCTTGCCGGAGTTAAGGAAAGACAGGTCGTTTTCGTGCAGGGCGTGGTTGATCAGCTTAAAACCAATGAAGCTCAAAATCACGGCCAAGCCGTAAGACAGGTAAATCAGGCGCTCCAGCAGCCCGTCAATCAAGAAGAACAGCTGGCGCAAGCCCAGCAGCGAGAAAGCGTTAGCGGCCATCACCAGGTAGGGCTCCTGGGTTAAACCGAAAATCGCGGGGATAGAGTCAAAAGCGAACATCAAGTCTGCGCTACCCAAAGCGATAATCACCAGCAGCAGCGGGGTGATCATCAGCCGGCCACCGTGGCTAATAACCAGGCGGTTACCTACAAAACCCTCAGTGGTGGGCACCAGCTTACGCACCCAAGCGGTGAAGGTGTTTTCGTGGTACTCCTCGTCTTCACCCTCATCCTTTTTGTGTACGCCTTCGCGTACCTGGTTGATAGCGGTGTAAATCAAGAACGCGCCAAACAGGTAGAAAACCCAGCTGAACTGAGAGATCAGCACCGCACCCAAGGCAATAAAGACAAAGCGCAGCACCAGGGCAATGATAATGCCGTACATCAAGGCTTTTTGCTGGTATTCACGCGGCACCCTGAAGGCACCCAAAATAATGATGAAAACAAACAGGTTATCTACGCTCAAAGACCACTCGGTGAGCCAGCCGGCATAGAACTGGCCCGCATATTGGCCCCCGTAGATGGCCCACACCAGCACCCCAAACAGCACTGCCAGGCTGATATAGCCAATAGACCAGGTGGTGGCTTCTTTCATGGTGGGGGCGTGCGGCTTGCGCACATGGCCCACAATGTCCACCGTAATCAGCGCAACGATGATGGTGATTAGGCCAATCCAGCCAAGCAAATGGACGTGCACTTAGGTGCTCCTCCGGTACGTGTCGCAGGTATCGAAGGTCTCCTCCCGCCCGCTTAGCTGGGCCCGCGACGCCGGGCTTGCCTGCTGCAAACCGTGATGACGACGTCGTTGTTAGTGGAAGTACTCCCCTTATGGTCACTGTTAACTATACCGCAAGCGCCTGTGGGTTTTGGTGGTGGGTGTCTGTGGGGTTTGTGTGTGGTTTGGGTTACTTTTTTGGGTTTTGGTTTGTGGTGGGGTGTGCTTGGGGATGGGTTTAGCTGACTTGGTTCATGGTGCGGAGTTCTTTTTTGAGGTCTTTTAGTTCGTCGCGTAGGCGGGCGGCGAGTTCGAATTGGAGGTTGGTGGCGGCGGTGTGCATTTGTTGGGTGAGTTCTTCGATGAGGTTGGTTAGGTCTGTGGTGGCGGCGGTGTTGAGTTTTGTGGTGGTTGTGGTTTGGGGTGTGTCGCGGCGGGTTTTGGTTTGGGTGTTTTTGTGGTTGTTGCGGTAGCCGGTGGCGAGGAGGTCTTGGGTGTCTATGTCTTCGCGGGCGAGCATGTCGGTGACGTCGGCGATTTTTTTGCGTAGGGGTTGGGGGTTGATGCCGTGTTTTTTGTTGTAGGCGATTTGTTTGGTGCGGCGGCGTTGGGTTTCTTCGATGGCTTGTTTCATGGCGGGGGTGATTTTGTCGGCGTACATGTGTACTTCGCCGCTGACGTTGCGGGCGGCGCGGCCGATGGTTTGGATGAGTGAGGTGGTTGAGCGTAGGAAGCCTTCTTTGTCGGCGTCGAGGATGGCGACTAGGGAGACTTCGGGGAGGTCTAGGCCTTCGCGTAGGAGGTTGATGCCTACTAGTACGTCGTAGGTGCCTTGGCGTAGTTCGCGTAGGAGTTCTACGCGGCGGAGGGTGTCTACGTCTGAGTGTAGGTATTCTACGCGGATGCCTCGATCGGCCATGTAGGTGGTTAGGTCTTCGGCCATGCGTTTGGTGAGGGTGGTGATGAGGATTCTTTCGTTTTTGTTTACGCGTTGGCGGACTTGGTTGAGGATGTCGTCGATTTGGCCTTGGGTGGGTTTGACGATGATTTTGGGGTCTACTAGTCCGGTGGGGCGGATGATTTGTTCTACTGGGGTGTCGGTGCGTTGTAGTTCGTATTTGCCGGGGGTGGCTGATAGGTAGAGGGTTTGGCCGATGCGTTGTTCGAATTCGTTGAATTTGAGGGGGCGGTTGTCGGCGGCTGAGGGTAGGCGGAAGCCGTGGTCGATGAGGATGCGTTTGCGTGAGGCGTCGCCTTCGTACATGGCGCCGATTTGGGGGATGGTGACGTGGGATTCGTCGATTACTAGTAGGAAGTCGTCTGGGAAGTAGTCGAGGAGGGTGTGGGGTGGTTGGCCGGGTTGGCGGCCGTCGATGTGCATGGAGTAGTTTTCGATGCCTGAGCAGATGCCTACTTGTTGGAGCATTTCGAGGTCGTAGGTGGTGCGCATTTTGAGGCGTTGGGCTTCGAGGAGTTTGTTTTGTTTTTGGAGTTCTTTGAGGCGTTGGGTGAGTTCGGTTTCGATGCCTTGGATGGCTTGTTTCATGCGTTGTTCGCCGGCTACGTAGTGGGAGGCGGGGAAAATGTATACGTTGTTGGTTTGGTTGATTACGTTGCCGGTGATGGGGTGGAGGGTGGCTAGGTTTTCGATTTCGTCGCCGAACATTTCGATGCGGATGGCGAGTTCTTCGTACATGGGGATGATTTCGATGGTGTCGCCGCGTACTCTGAAGGTGCCTCGGGTGAAGTCGATGTCGTTGCGGGTGTATTGCATGGCGACGAATTTGTGTAGGAGGGTGTCGCGGTCGATTTCTTGGCCTACTTGGAGGGGTACCATGCGGGCTACGTATTCTTCGGGGGTGCCTAGGCCGTAGATGCAGGAGACTGAGGCGACGACGACGGTGTCGCGGCGGGTTAGTAGGGAGTTGGTGGCGCTGTGGCGTAGGCGTTCTACTTCGTCGTTGATGGAGGAGTCTTTTTCGATGAAGGTGTCGGTTTGGGGGATGTAGGCTTCGGGTTGGTAGTAGTCGTAGTAGGAGACGAAGTATTCGACGGCGTTGTTGGGTAGTAGTTGGCGGAATTCTGCTGCCATTTGGGCGGCTAGGGTTTTGTTGGGTTCGAGGATGAGGGTGGGGCGTTGGATTTGTTCGATTAGCCAGGCGGTGGTGGCTGATTTGCCGGTGCCGGTGGCGCCTAGGAGGATGACGTCTTTTTCGCCTGCGTTTAGGCGTTGGGTGATTTGGGCGATGGCTTGGGGTTGGTCGCCGCTGGGTTGGTAGGGGCTGATTACTTTGAAGGGGTTTTGGGCGCGGCGCAGGTCTGGCATGGCCCTATTTTATGGGGGGTTTGGGTGGGGGTGGTGGTTTTATTCTGGGCGCGCAGCCCTGTGGCTTGTTAGGGGTGTGTTGGTTTGGGTTAGGGCGTTGATGGCTTGCCAGACTTTTTTGGTTTGGGTTTGTAGGTCGCTGGGGGTGGTGTTGTTGGTGATGATCCAGTGGTGGGGTGCTTGGGCGGCGACGCGGCGGCGTTGGGTGTCGCTGGCTTGGTTGGCGATGCGGGCTTTGGCTTGGGTGGGGTTTAGGCCGCGTTTGTTTAGGCGTTGTAGGCGGGTGTTTAGTTCGGTTTCTACTACGACGACGCCGTCGTAGGGCGGTAGGTGACCGGCTAGGGCTTGTTCGGCTAGTAGGGGCACGTCATAGATGGCTATGGGGGTGTTTGCTTGGGTCAGCTTATTCCAGGCTTGGGCGGCGATTAGGGGGTGGGTGATGTCTTCTAGATCGGCGCGGGCGGTGGGGTTAGTGAAGACAATTTTAGCTAGGGCACCCCGGTTTAGTTGGCCGCCCTCATCAATAATGCCGGAGCCGAAACGCTGGGCGACTTGTCTTAGGGCGTCGCTGCCTGGGGCTAGAAGGTTGTGGGCGATCTGGTCGGCGTCCACAACGGTGGCCCCCCAGGTGGCGAAGAGTTTAGCGACGCTAGATTTTCCGCTACCGATCCCCCCGGTGAGGCCCACAATGAAAACCATTAGTTTTCTTCCACCCAGGCGGCAAGCGTTGCAGCTAGTTTAGGTACGTCCACGTCGGTGGGTACATGCAAAAACCCGGCTTTAGCCCCATAGGTTTTGGTGGCCTGGATGGCGCTGTAAAGCGTGGTGTTACAAACATAGGTGCCCGCATGCCAGGAGATAGCCGCGTCAAAACCAGCATTTTTTAGGTTGCCCAGCAGAGCGGCGGTGTCGATGGTGGCAAACAGGCCGTCAGCGTCGGTGGGGTCTACCGCAATACGGGTAGGGCAAAAACCACTGTTGTCTTGGCCTTCTTGCTCGTTAACCGCGATGCGTTCAACATGCAGCTGGCTGGCGGCAGCGTAAAGCCCGCAAGACAAAACAAGCTGGGGGCGTTTAGCTTCAATTAGGGCCTGGATACGTCCGCGAGCGCCAGTGAAGGTTACCGGTAGTAGCTGTGCTTCTAGGCCGGTGGTGGCGTATTGGGTTTGTAGTAGCTCAACTAGGGCCTGGGTGGGGTTGACCGGGTTGGGCCCAAAAGGTTCAAATCCGGTGATAAGCGCGCGCGTCATGGTTTCACCCTAGCACCGCTTAGTTAACTAGCTGTAGTGGTTAGACTGGTTGTGGTTTCACCTGGCTATAAGTACTTACCCTTTTGATCTAGATGCTCCCCCGGGTGTGGTTTAGCTGTTTTGGGTTAGTTGGGTGACGAAGTTTTTGATTAGCGCCTGTACTTGGAGCCAGGTTTTAGTGTTTGGGGCGCTAAGCAAGCCGTGTACCGTGCCGGGGGGCATGTGTAGTTCTACCTTTGCGCCGCCGTCGACTAGTTCAAAAGCCCAAGCCTGGCCCTCATCACGCAACGGGTCCACAGGGTTAATAAACACGATCACTGGCGGCATTTTTTTAGCTAGTGCCCGCGCGCAGGGGTAAGGGGTGAAGCTTGGGGTGCCTGGGGCGTAGTGGTGCCAGGCGTGGGTGGCGGCGGTTTTAGTCCATACTGGCCCGTGGGCATACTGGTTGTAGGAGGCGGTTTTTAGGCGCGGGTCTAGGCAGGGTTCTAAAGCAATAAAGCCACTTACCCCAAGCGGTTTTTGGGCCTGGATGCGGCGGGCGAGTGTTTGGTAGCCAAGGCCGGCCCCGGCTGAGTCGCCGTAAATAAACACGGGC
>ERZ773256.30-NODE-30-length-20431-cov-9.22816_pt1 | contig 20431 bp, 19 predicted proteins | sample MGYA00580513_ERZ773256 | MGnify/ENA primary metagenome ERZ773256 (study PRJEB29015, sample SAMEA2738147) | human oral metagenome | biome: human oral; feature: human-associated habitat; material: saliva | place: China | collected 2201 ... | reverse complement strand
GACAGCAATTGCCAAATACAGGTACAGAAGCTTCCAAATCATCTGTACTCCTTGGTGCTTTGGCAGCTGTGACTGGTCTAGGTCTTGTTGCGAAACGCCGTAAACGTGATGATGAAGAATAATCGGATTAAAAATACATAGAAAGTATTGTTATTTCGATTTATGAAAAATCCCTTGGATGAAAAATCATCCAGGGGATTTTTTGCATTATTTCGTCGTAAATGTCCACTAATGATCGATAGTTGTATTCGCATTTTTCCTGTACGATTGTAGCCTATGGTAAATAAGACTTTAAGATCTCATTTTACTTGTTGATTAATATCCTTGAAGAAATAAAACTCCATCGGCATGACTTTGAATCGTATATGATTATCTTTCCAATTCATTAATTGTATGTAAATTTATTAATTTTTAATTCTGGGATAGCCTTGATATTTCTATGTAAGTTACTTTTATTATAAGAGTATTTGTGGTAAGATGTATATAACAAGAGAGTGCTATATAGTCTCTCTATACGAAAGGTAAATAATACTAAATTGTATAAAAGTTTTAGTTAGATGACTACTTATTCATGTTGTAGGTGTGCTGATAGATATAGTCAATTTAGTTGAAGGGGGAGAGTTTTAATTGCTATCTGGAAAATTCTGTTTATTTTCACATAAAAATAAGCAACACCAACGTTATTTTCAATTCTTACCTGATGGTCAGATTAGGGATATTGGTGGAACAGGTCATGATAATGAGCGATTTTGGAAATTAGAAGATCACAAACTTAAATTATATTCTAAGTCAGAGCAACTAACAGCAGTTTTTGAGTGTTGCTATGAAGAAGTAGGTCATTCCTACTGGGAAGGATTACATCAGGAAACGATTCCCTTAGAAATACGAATATATGATTCGCGTTCAGACTTATTTGATTATCTGACAAAATATACTTGTCGTTATTTGATTGATTACGGAGCCTTAATGGTAGGGAAACATACATATGGCATTCCACAATTAATTGACTATGACCACGGGGGTCAGGTTATAATTGGTGATTATTGTTCTATTGGGCATAATGTTCAATTTATCACTGCAAATCATGATTTAGAGTTGATTACAACCTATCCATTCAAGAGTTTAGAGGTATTTTACACGGATGAGTCATTGCAGATGACTGATGATCATATTTTGAAAAGTCCAACTCGAGTTGGTAATGATGTTTGGATTGGAAACAATGCTCAAATCATGGCTGGGCTAACTATTGGAGATGGTGCAGTCATAGCAGCAGGTGCTCTAGTGACCAAGGATGTAGAACCATATGCTGTTGTAGGAGGCAATCCAGCCAAAGTGATTCGTTATCGTATCGCAGAGCCTACTTTTCGGAAACAGATGTTAGAAATTGCGTGGTGGAATTGGCCAGAAGACATTATTTCTGAACGATTGGATAAAATCATGAGTAAGGATATATCAGAATTTATAAGAGAATACTTACCAAATGCCGGGGAAGTTAAATGTGATTAATCTGTTATCAGAAATATTAGAATTGATTTAGGATATATCTTAAATAATACGCACTGTACTAGAATTGACTTTGTTTTTTATATATTGCATCAGAAAAGGAGTGTATGATTAAAATGATGGAAAAAATAAGTGTTATCGTTCCTGTTTATATGTCAGAACTATATCTTGAAAAATGCTTGGATAGTATCGTTCAACAAACCTATCAAAATCTTGAAATTATTTTGATTAATGATGGCTCAACAGATGGTTCAGCAGCAATCTGTCAACGTTATCAAAATCAAGATGCACGTGTCAAAGTCTATCATAAAAGAAATGGGGGAGTTTCTTCTAGTCGTAATCGTGCCTTGGAAGTTGTAACTGGGGATTATATCGTTTTTGTAGACAATGATGACTGGTTGGAGTTGGATCATATCCAAAATCTTTACGATTTATTGAAAAAAACAGATGCAGATATTGCAATCGGAAACTTTACTCAATTTTTGGATGATCAAGCTAGTTTTTTGATTCATGTAGGAGCAGATGATTATTTTGAGAAGACTTATTCGCCATTTGAATGGTTTTGCCATCAATATGACAGTAAGTATAATCTCAGTCAATGCTTTACAGTTCCGTGGGCGAAGTTATACAAGACAGAGCTGTTTAAGGATATTGTATATCCAACGGATAAAAGTGTAGAGGATGATTACACAACTTATAAAGTTTATCTTCAGGCAGATAAAATTGCTTTTATGAATAAGGCTATTTATATCCATAGAAAACGTTCTACAAGTGTTACAAGGACAGTCAATCTTGCAGATGTATATCCCTTAAAGAGTATTGAAGAACGTATGACTATTCTCCAATTAATTGGAGCTCCTCAGGAGTTATTGGATAGGGAAATTCAAGCTTATAAATGGCGATTATCTATTCATGAAGAAGAAACTCTTAAACATGGAGATGTGGAATCTTATCAACAAATTTTGGTCAAAAAAGCAATTGTAGCTAAATATTTTGAAGGTTAGGAAGACACATTTTATAAATTGATTTTTCTCTATTTTTGGTGGATGTTTTTAGATAGAAAAAGTGACCTATACTCAAAAATTAGAATGATATCTAATTTTTGATGTGGGTTGCTTTTTACGTTTATCAGATAGCTATTCTAAAATAATAAGGTTATTTACATCAAAAGATTCCTAAAAGATACTTGATATGCAGATAGACGAGTCATTTTTTGTATGTCTGAGATGAATTAAAAATTTATCTTTAGGATTGATCATTCGAAAATGTTATTGTGTAACTGTATTAAGATTATAACGCTGAATATTTTAAATTATTCAACTTATATTTTTGCGTGATTATTCAATTTGGAAAGTGATTATAATTTAGTGCTGTATGAACGATACTATCAATGAAATAAATATATTTTTTTAAATTTGAAATTCCGTAATAGCTCAAAAAATAGCAAAAAATAGCAAAAAAATGTTATAATAGTAGGAAAGGAGAGAGGCTTCATGGCTGAAAAAATTACAGTAATTGTACCAGTTTATAATGTTGAACATTACCTAGATAAATGTTTGGATAGTGTAATAAAACAAACATATAAAAATATTGAAATTATTGTTGTCAATGATGGTTCTACAGATAGTTCGGGGACAATTTGTCAAGAGTATGCACAAAAAGATAATAGAATTGTCTATATTGAAAAAGAAAATGGTGGTTTATCAGATGCGAGAAATGTAGGTCTGGACAAAATGACTGGCTCCTATGTAACTTTTATTGATTCTGATGATTGGGTTGAATTAGATTATGTAGAAGTTCTATATAATAAAATAATTGAGTATCAGGCAGATATTGCAGTTGGAAATTATTGTAAGTTTAATGAGTCTGATTCAAATTTCTATTTTCATATATCTGGAAATTATTTTGAGAAACTTTATGACAATGTGTCTATAGTGGATTGTTTAAATGACTCTAATAAGTTATTTAATTCAGCATTGATAGTTGCTTGGGGGAAAATTTATAGAAAAGAAATTGTTTCTAATTTTCGTTTTCCAGTAGGAAGAGTGACTGAAGATGCAGTATTTAATTTGAAAATATTATTATCTTCCAAAAGTATTGTTTATATTAATAAAGCATCTTATATTTACAGAGTTAGGAGTGGAAGTATTTCAAATACTTGGGATGAAAAATGGGTTAGAGATTGCATATACGCTATAGAAGATAGATTGGCATTGTTATCAACATTAGGTTATCCAATGTCAGAACATATACATGCTTATAAATCTATTTTAAATCATATAACTTTTGAAAGTAAGAACAGAGGAATATCAGATTCTTATGTGTTAGATCAGATAAAAGAGAAGAAGATGTTATTAGATTTGCTTCAGACTCAAAATCAGGAATCTAAGAAAGCTATTGTCTTGGCAGCAAACCATGCCTATGTCGAGCAGGTCGTGACGACCATTAAGTCTATTTGCTATCACAATCGCTTGATTCGGTTTTATCTGATTAATAGTGATTTTCCTAATGAATGGTTTAAACAATTAAACAAGCGATTAGAAGGATATGACTCAGAGATTATCAATTGTCGGGTAACTTCTGAGCAAATTTCGCGTTATAAAACAGATATTAGTTACACAGTATTTTTGCGTTATTTTGTATCTGACTTTGTGCAAGAAGATAAGGCTCTCTATTTAGACTGCGACTTGGTAGTAACTAAAAATTTGGATAACTTGTTTGAAACAGATTTGCAAGAATATCCATTAGCAGCTGTTCGAGATTATGGAGGAAGAGTATACTATGGCAGGGAAATGTTCAATGCGGGTGTTTTACTAATCAACAATCGTTTGTGGAAACAAGAAAACATGTCCCAACGCTTGATAGATTTGACAAATGAGTGGCATGACAAGGTGGATCAAGCGGATCAGAGTATTTTAAATATGCTCTTTGAAAATAGATGGATAGAGATGGAATTTGACAATAACCATGTTGTGATTCATAAGCAATTTACAGACTATGAGTTACCAGCAGGTCAAGATTATCCTGGTATTATCCACTATCTCTCGCATAGAAAACCGTGGTTTGATTTAGCTGCGCAGACCTATCGTGATGTTTGGTGGTATTATCATAGCCTCGAATGGACAGAGTTAGGAAAAAATCATCATTTACACCCATTACAAAAATCACATATCTATCCTATCAGAGAGCCGCTTACTTGTTTAATTTATACGTCTTCAGATCAGATTGAACAAATCGATACATTGATTCAATCTTTGCCTAATATTCAATTTAAGATTGCTGCTAGAGTGATGGTCAGTGATCGTTTGAAACAATTGTTGGTTTATCCAAATGTAACTGTTTATGCTGGAATTAATTATTTAGTAGAACTAGATCAAGAATTAATTGAGACTAGTCAGGTACTTTTGGATATTAATCATGGCGAAAAAACAGAGGAAATGTTAGATCAATTTTCAGAAAGAGGAAAGTTGATTTTAGCTTTTGAGAATACAAAATATCGTGAAGTTGGACAGATAACCTACAAAATAGAACAAGTTCAAGCAATGATTGAAAAATTAAGAGAAGTGGAAGAAAAACATGGATTTTAAAGATTCGGTAAAGTTATTAGGGGATTTTCATCATATAGAGATTTCTCCCACCAGCACTATTGAATTAGGAACAGATGTTACATTTCGTTCATTTGTAAGTTTAGAAGTAGCTAATAATGCTAAATTAACACTTGGAAATAGAGTTTTCTTTAATGACCATTGTACGATTCGTTGTGGTAAAGAAATTGAAATTGGTAAGGATACCATGTTTGGAGATGGGGTAAGGATTTTTGATCATAATCATAAATACTCAAATTACCATATCGAAAAAATTCAATTTACTGCTGATAAAATAACGATAGGAAACAATTGTTGGATTGGAACCAATGTTGTCATTTTAAAAGGAGTGACTATTGGAGATAATGTCATAATTGGAGCAAATGCTCTGATTTATAAAGATATACCAGCTAATTCTATCGTTACTTCTCAAGAGGATTTGAAAATCATTCCAAGGAAACAACACCAGTTTCATGTTTTTACTTTAACAGCTTCAGACACTTTAGAAAATTTAGACTATCTTGTTCAGAATCTGCCAGAGGTAGCTTTTCATATAGCGGCTAAAACAAATATTTCGGATTATCTTGAAAGTTTCAATCGTTATGAGAACGTGAATATATACACAAATGTTCATCATGATGATATTATTGAGGACTTGTTGAAGAAATCAGATATTTATTTAGATATTAACCATTGGGGAGAGGTGGATGGTATTGTTAATAGAGCAATAGAACAGAATAAACCTGTCTATACTTTTGAGAATACCAATCATGATTCAAGTGGATATAGTAAAGTTTTTAGACCAGAAGATGCAAATGGAATGGTGACAGAGATGAAGAAATTTTTAGGAGATTCTCTTATTTAAGAATAATCGGCTGGATGATGGTTTAGTTTGAGATTCGATCTCCACTCGTGTTGGATACAAGTTTGATTAAATAAGTTTAATAAACGCAATGAAAAATTGAGGTCAAATTCCGTACTATTTATCTTAGACAATTTTATGATATTTATTTTCAAACAGGATATCGATTGAAACAAAAGTGTAGAAGTGATAAATGAATAAAAAAGCAATTGTACTTGCAGGAGATTATGGCTATATTCGCCAGATTGAAACAACCTTGAAATCTATTTATTATCATAATAGTGATATCAAAGTTTATAATTTTAATCAGGATATTCCACAAGAATGGTTTATTTCTACTAGAGAAAAAATGTCATATCCGCAATAGTGATATAGTAGATATCAAGATGTTTCAAGGTAATATGCAAAGTTGGAGGCTACCTCCAGTAGGACAGCATATTAATTTTATGACTTATGCTCGTTATTTTATTCCAAGTTTTGTTTCAGAAGATATTGTTTTATACCTAGATTGTGACTTGATAGTGACTCGTGATTTGACAGAGTTGTTTTCCATAGATTTAACTGATAAACCTTTAGTTGCGGCTAAAGTAATATATGGTCTAGGAGATAGATTTAATGCAGGGGGTGCTATTGATTAATAATGTTTATTGGAAGGAAAATTCAATTCAGCAGAAACTAATCAATATTACTGAAAGTGAGCATGAACATTTACCAGAGGCAGATCAAACTGTTTTGAATATCGTAATAGGTGAAAATTATGCACTGTTAGATGACGTTTATAATTTTCAGATTGGGTATGATCAGGTCGCTGATAACAGAGGACAATATTTTATTTTTGATTTACCATTGTCTCCACTCCCAGCTATTATATATTATCTATCAGCTGATAAACCGTGGAACACTTATTCAGTTGGTTGTTTACGAGAAGTTTGGTGGCGATATAGTCAATTAGAATGGGCTCAAATTAATAGTCAGGAAGAATTAGTTGTAAAAGGATATAAACATCAAGCATTGGTTATTACAGGTAGCCAGCAATTGGAACAAATTGATTATTTATCTAAAAATTTACCTGATTTTGAAATTCATGTGTTAACTTTTACAGAAATGGGAGAAATTCTAAGAAGTTTAGCAAGTTATGAGAATATTAAATTACATCCAACTGTCATGAGGTGGATGTGCAAGAAAATGATAGAAAAATGTGATGTTTATTTAGATATTAATCATGAATTTAAATTTCCTGATGTTTTAGAATGGGTGCAAGAGGCAAATAAAACGTTATTATTATGGAAAGCTATAAAGTGCAACCTATATCTTTCTTTAATACTTTGCTAAATAGAATAAATACTTGCATGAATTTTATCAAGTGATTTAAGTATTAAGATAAGTAGTGGCAGTGAACGATGGTACAGATTAGAGTTGGAAGAGATTGCTGGATAGGAAGTAATATCACAATTTTAAAAGAAGTGACTATTGGAGCAGACTGTCTTATTTGCAATAATATTTCGATAAATAGTATGGTTCATAGTGATGGAAAATTGCTTGTAAGGGTAAAAAAATAAATGTTTAAGGTAATAATTATATGGGTAATGAATTAATCAGTATTGTAGTCCCCATTTACAATGTTGAAAATTATTTGAGACAATGCTTGGATAGTATTGTTGCTCAAACATATCAAAATTTCGAGTGTTTGTTGATAAATGATGGTTCACCAGACAATTCAGTAGATATTTGTAGAGAGTATGTTGCTAAAGATACACGTTTTTGTTATTTTGAAAAGGAAAATGGGGGGATCATCAGCGCGTAATCTAGGAATTGAACCTTCAGAGGGAGCTTATATTACTTTTGTTGATTCGGATGATTGGGTGGATTCCGATTATTTAGAAGTTCTTTATAGTGCCCTTATAGAAGAACAAGCAGATATAGCGTTATCTACCTACAAAAAAATTAATATTTCGGATAATTGGTGGTATTTTCATTCCTTTCAGGGTAAATATGTGATAGAAGAGTTTTTACGAACATAGAACTAATTAATGAATTGGTTGATTTGAGATTGGAACGGATTGCGATGGTAGCTTTAAAAGGTTACGATATAAGTCAGTACGTTCAACAACATAAATTTTATCTAGACTATTGGCGTCGAATCGCAAATGAAAAAGGACTAGAAAATAGTATTGAAACAAAGAGGTTAGAGGAGTTAGATTTTTTATTAACAGGGAAAATCTACGAGGAGAAATAAAGTGAAAAAAGCAATCGTTCTTGGAGCAGATAATGGTTATTTAAATAAGCTAGAGACTACAATTAAGTCGGTATGTACGCATAATAAAAATTTAAAATTTTATATTTTTAATGATGATCTTCCGAGCGAATGGTTTCAAGTTATGAATAGGCGGTTAAAAGTAATTGATTCAGAAATTGTCAATGTTAAGATTTCGAATCATCAATTAAAAGGTTATCATCTTCCGATTGCTTATCTCTCTTATGCGGCATTTTTTAGATATTTTATAGCAGATTTTGTAGTTGAAGAAAAAGCCCTGTATTTAGATTCGGATATAGTAGTGACTCACTCGCTGGATGAACTATTCCAGGAAGAATTAGGAGATTATTGGATTGCTGGAGTTCGTGATGTTTTTGTAAAAGGTTACGAAGATTGCTTTAATTCAGGAATGATGTTGATTAATGTTAGTAAATGGAGACGAGAAAATATTTCTGTGAAATTAATTGAACTAACAAATCAACACCATCAAGATGTTTTTGGAGACCAAGGTATTCTCAATATGGTTTTTGGGGAAAACTGGAAAAAATTGGATCGTAAATACAATTTTATGGTTGGTTTAGATAGTTTAATTCATATCGCTGTTGAGACAACTCCAGAAGCACTATCAGCTTGGTATAATTCAGCCCTTCCTGATGGTATTTTGCCTTACATCATCCACTATACAGGAGAGAAACCTTGGTTACATATGAGTCAAAATCGCTATAGAGATATTTGGTGGTTTTATCAAGGCTTGGAATGGTCTGATATTTTGTTACGTAAGGAAAGGGTATTTCAGACCTATCAAGATCTGACAGTTATTCCTAAGGCATACACAGCTGTTTTTACCAATAGTTGTGAACTGGAGCAAGTAGAGTATTTAATGGAAAGCTTACCAGATGTTCATTTTTCTATATTTGCTCATACTTGGGTTGCCTCTAATATTATTGATTTAATGAGATACCCAAATGTAACAGTTTATCATCAGTATAACCGTTTTTCTTATGATAAAGTAATGAAAAAATTGGATTTTTATTTAGATATAAACCATCATGATGAGATTGATGATATTACAAGTGTAGTAATGAACATGGGGAAACCAGTATTTTCTTTTTCAAATACAAATCATTGTAAAGAAGGTGCAAAGATATTTTCTCCTACCGAACCAGAAAAAATGGTTCAGGAAATAAGAAAGTATATAGATTAAGAGGAGAATTAAATGGAGAAAAAAGTTATCGTTTTAGGTGCAGATAATGGTTATCAAGATAAGCTAGAAACGACAATTAAGTCTATTTGTGCCCATAATCGAAATTTAAAATTTTATGTCTTTAATGATGATATTTCCTCAGAATGGTTTCAATTAATGTCTAAGCGACTGGAACCTTTATTATCTGAAATCGTTAATGTGAAAATAAGTGGTAATAGTTTGAGAGATTACCATCTTCCGTTACCTCATTTAAGCTATGCAACATTTTTTCGTTATTTTATTCCTCAATTTGTAAAAGAGGAAAAGGCTCTCTATTTAGATTCGGATATTATAGTAAGAGGGGATATCGAAGAATTATTTTTGACTGACATGACGGATATTCCTATAAAAGCTGTTCAAGATGAGTTGGTTCCAAGCACATTTAATGCTGGAGTAATGTTAATCAACGTTGAATTATGGAGAACAGAAGGAGTAACAGATAAACTTATTGTATTAACAAATGAATTTCATGATAGTTCTTTTGGTGATCAAGGAATTTTAAACAGATTATTTGAAAACCGTTGGCAGAATTTGAACTCTTCTTATAATTTTATGGTCGGAATGGATACAGTTGCAAGGAATTATCAGATTGATAGCTGGTATATCGATTCGTTGAAATTAGAAGATTCAGCAAAGATTATTCATTTTACAGGAGACAAACCATGGTATCAAGTGAATTTAAATCGCTTTAGAGAAGATTGGTGGTTCTATTATTCTTTGGAATGGTCTGATATTGTGATGAGAAAGGCTGATTTTAAAAAGGGATTAAACTCACTCATAGAAGCACCACTCTATCATACAGCTATCTTTACAAATACTTGCAATATAGAGCATCTGGAATACTTGATTAGAGAATTACCGCAGGTTCACTTTTCAATTCTTGCTCATACAGGATTTGCATCTGAAATTGTTGATTTACAACGATATTTAAATGTACAAATACTACCTTCATTTAATCCGATGAATTTTAAAAAGGTCTTAGAAAAGATTGATTTCTATTTGGATATTAATCATGAAAATGAAATTGCTAATATTATTGAAGAGGTGTATCAAATTGGAAAACCTATTCTTTCATTTGATAATACTTGTCATAATGTAGAAAAAGCAAGTTTTATCTGTGAATCTAAGAGACCGGAAAAAATGGTAGATGAGATTAAAAAAGTATTAAATGTTGATTGATACTAAAATAATATGGGTAATTAAAGATACCTTGCTATTACTGAGTTAAAGAGTTTGAAAACAATGATTAGTAGTTATATTAGGAGAATTTGACACTTTTCAGAAAGATACATATATTATTTACCAGTTGTTCGAAAATGACATAAACGAAGGAATCATCTATTTGTTAGAACGATAGATTATATGAGCAATGAGGTAGAAAATAAGCTTGATGCAAATACACAAGGGTATAGTGAAGGAAGAATGGAAAAAGAATTAGTTAGTATTATAGTACCAATTTACAATGTTGAGAATTATTTACGAATGTGCTTGGATAGCATTCAGAATCAGACGTATCAAAATTTTGAGTGTTTATTAATTAACGATGGGTCGCCAGATAACTCTGCTGATATTTGTAGAGAGTACGTTGCTAAAGATTCTCGTTTCAAATATTTTGAAAAGGGCAATGGAGGTCTATCAGACGCACGTAATTATGGAATAAGACAATCAAAAGGTTCCTATCTTACTTTTGTAGATTCTGATGATTGGTTGGAAAATGATGCTTTACAACTGTTATATGATGCATTGAAAAAAGAAAATGCAGATATTAGTATAGGACGTTATAATTGTTATGATGATTCGCACTGTCAATATTTATTTTATGATTCTAATCCAGATGATTCTCTTGAAGTGATTGAAGGAAAAGAAATTATTGATAGAGAAGGTGTGGAAGAAATGAGAAATGGGAATTGGACTGTAGCTTATTTGAAGTTATTCAAGAGAGAGTTGCTACTAGATTCACCATTTCCTATAGGTAAAATTGCGGAAGATACTTACTGGACATGGAAAGTACTTCTAAGAGCTTCAAGGGTTGTCTATTTAAACAGTTATATTTATTGGTACCGTATTGGTTTATCTGGTACTTTATCAAATACATGGAGCGAAAAACGTATATATGATGAAATAGAGGCTAGGGAAGAGAAAATCGCTATTTTAGCAAGTTTGAATTATGACTTGACCAATCATATTTTGATTTATAAAAATAGATTACAAAGAGTAATAGCAAAATTAGAAGAACAAAATATGCAGTTCACAGAGATTTATAGAAGAATGATGGAAAAATTATCTTTACTTCCGTAGATACTAATAAAAGATGAGATAATACAATATGAAATTACATTTAACAAACTTATACGGCATGGCAGGTGATAGTACCGTCATTCTTGCTCAAAATGCTGTTCAAAAGATAGCCAGCCAACTGGGATTTAGAGAGGTTGGCATCTATTTTTACAATATTGCTTCAGATAGTTCATCTGAGATGAACAAGCGTTTGGACGGTATTATGGCTAGTATCTCTATTGGAGATGTCCTAGTCTTTCAATCTCCTACTTGGAATGGCTTTGAGTTTGATCGAGTCTTGTTTGATAAGTTGAAGGATATGCAGGTAAAAATTATTTGCTTTATCCATGATGTTGTCCCTCTCATGTTTGATAGTAACTATTATCTCATGAAAGAATACATGTATATGTATAATTTATCAGATGTTTTGATCGTTCCATCAGAGAGGATGAAAGAACGCCTGATTGAAGAAGGATTGACAACTAAGAAGATTCTCGTTCAAGGTATGTGGGATCATCCTCATGATTTATCCTTATATACCCCAGCTTTTAAAAAAGAACTCTTTTTTGCTGGAAGTTTAGAACGTTTTCCAGACTTGCAAAATTGGTGCCAAGACACGCTTTTGAGAGTGTTTTCAAATAAAGGGGAGGCTAGTTCTAGTGCTAGAAATCTTAGCATTGAAGGATGGAAAAAAGACGAGGAACTATTGCTAGAATTATCAAAAGGTGGATTTGGCCTCGTCTGGGGAACTCATCAAAATGATGGAGAAAGTAACCAATACTATACCTTGAATATATCTCATAAGGTTAGTACCTATCTAACAGCTGGTATCCCAGTGATTGTACCGAGCAGCTTATCAACTGCTAAATTTATAGTAGATCAAGGCTTGGGCTTTGTGGCAGATAGCCTAGAAGAAGTTCATGAGATAGTTGATAAAATAAATCTACAAGAATATAAAGAAATGACAAATCGGATAAAAACCTTTAGTTATTTGTTAAAAGAGGGCTATTTCACTAAAAAGTTATTGGTAGATGCAATCTATCACTTGGGAATTGATTAAGGGAATGAAATGAACAAAACAATTGTATTAGCTGGGGAGCGTAATTACATCACGCAGTTAGAAACAACCATAAAATCTATTTTATACCACAATCGAGATATTAAGATTTATATTTTAAATCAAGATATCATGCCAGATTGGTTTCGTAAACCACGAAAAATTGCTCGCATGCTAGGTAGTGATATTATTGATGTTAAGTTACCAGAGCAGGCTGTGTTTCAGAATTGGAAAAAACAAGCTCACATTAGTTCGATTGCCTATGCTAGATATTTTATCCCAGATTATATACAAGAAGATACGGTTTTGTATTTAGATTGTGACTTGCTTATCAATGATAAATTAGATAATCTATTTGAGCAGGATATAGAAGAACGTTATATAGCAGCGATTAGAGATGCAAATGGTCAAGGTTTTAATACTGGTGTTCTACTAATCAATAATGAAAAATGGCGTCAAGAGAAACTAAAAGAACGACTAATTGAACAGTCTATAATAACAACAAAGGAAGTTGAAGAAGGACGTTTTGAGCATTTTAATGGTGATCAAACGATTTTCAATCAGGTCTTGCAAGATGATTGGTTAGAGCTAGATCGAGCTTATAATTTACAAGTAGGACATGATGGTGTTGCTTTGTATAATAATTGGCAGGAACATCTGGCCTTTAATGACAAACCAGTTGTGATTCATTTTACGACCTACCGAAAGCCTTGGACTACCTTGATAGCCAATCGTTATCGTGATTTATGGTGGGAATTTCATGATTTGGAGTGGACTAAAATCTTACAACATCATATAGGGGAGTTTGAACTGACCTCGTCTTTAGATAAGGAATTTTCTTGTTTTACTTTAACGAATTCCCAAGATTTAGAAGGAATTGAGGAGTTAGTCACAGCTCTTCCAGATGTGGTATTTCATATCGCGGCTTGGACAGATATGGGGGACGAACTAACAAAATTAGCTGTATATGATAATGTGAGATTGCATCCACAGATTGTTCCTCCTGTACTGGAAAAACTGAAAAGAAAAACGGATATTTATTTGGATATCCATCAGGGATTCGAAGTTGAAAGTATCTTGAGAGATATTTGTGAATTTGAGATTCCTATCTTAAGTTTTTCTAATACACAGCATGGAATGTATGATCAAATCGTATTTGACAAAGAAAATATCAATTTAATGATAGAAGCTATCAAAGACTATGCTAGCAATTCTCGGTTTTTAAAAGATTATAATCAGGGGACATTTCATTGCTTAATATTTACAGATACACAAGACATTGAACAATTAGACTATTTAGCTCAATCTCTTCCACAGGTTATTTTTGATGTCGCAGCTTGGACAGATATGGGGCCTAAGTTATATGAACTACAAAATAACTATCGAAATATTCGTTTACATCCAGCTATAACGTCAGAAAAATTAGAACAATTAAAAGTAAGAATGGGCTTGTATTTGGATATTAGCTGTGGTCATTCAACACATGATATTGTGAAGTCAGTTTATGAAATGAATAAAATCATTTTCTCTTTTGATAGTACCCAACATGGCTCTTTTGGACAGCAGATATATTCTTCAAAATCACCTGAACGTATGGTGGAAGACATTGAAAATCTTATTTCTGGAACATTCCAAGCAAGAACACCAGCGATTATAGTTAAGGATATTGATCAAACTCTAGATTATATAATAGAAAACCAATCTTCTATTATCCGTTTTGGCGATGGAGAGATGGATTTAATGTTAGGGAAATCTATTCCTTATCAAGTCTATGATGAGAATCTTGCAAGTCAGTTGAAAGAGATTATTTCTCTTCAAAGTGATGAAAAATTAGTTATCGGATTACCAAATGTATTTGCTGATCGTTCTAATTTTACACCAGCAGCGGAAGCCTTCTGGAAGGGACATTTAGAACATCATTTAAAAGATTATGTAGAATTAGCTAGAGCAGATTGGTATGGGACTACATTTGTATCTCGACCATACATTGACTATGTGGATAAATCTCGATCATTTAGTCAATTTGAAAAATTAAAACAAATTTGGAAGAATGAGGATATTCTGATTGTAGAAGGAGTAACTTCTCGTTCAGGTGTAGGTAATGATTTATTTGATGGAGCAAATTCAATTAAGCGGATTATCTGTCCCTCCCATAATGCTTATGCGCGTATAGAAGAGATTCAAGAAGCTGTATTACAGTATGTTGAAAATCGCCTTATTTTATGTATGCTGGGTCCTACAGCCAAAATTTTATCCTATAATCTTTTTAAGAAGGGGTATCGGGTTCTAGATATTGGTCATATTGATTCAGAGTATGAATGGATGAAAATGGGAGCTGATACAAAGGTTAAATTGCATCACAAGCATACTGCGGAACATAATTTTGATCAAGATATTGAATTTATAGAGGATGAGACATATAATAGTCAAGTGGTTACTGTCTTACCGTAATGAATTACCTTAAACTTAAAGGAGATAAAATGTTAGAAGATAAAAAAGCTGTAGTTTTCGCAGGTGATTACGCTTATATTCGACAAATTGAAACGGCAATGAAGTCACTTTGTAGGCATAATAGTCATGTTAAAATTTATGTACTAAATCAAGACATCCCTCAGGAATGGTTCAGTAGATTAAGGATGTATGTACAAGAGATTGGGGGCGATTTGATTGATTGCAAGTTAATAGGGCAACAGTTTCAAATGAACTGGTCAAATAAACTACCGCATATCAATCACATGACCTTTGCACGCTATTTTATTCCAGATTTTGTAACAGAAGATAAAGTTCTTTATCTTGATAGTGATTTAGTGGTGACAGGTGATTTGACTTCTCTCTTTGAATTAGATTTAGGTGAAAATTATTTGGCTGCAGCTCGTTCTTGCTTTGGAGCAGGGGTTGGTTTTAACGCAGGAGTTCTATTGATAGATAATAAAAAATGGAAATCAAATAATATGCGTCAGCAGTTAGTTGAATTAACGGAAAAAGAACATGAAAATGTGGGGGAAGGAGATCAATCTATTCTCAATATTCTTTTTCAAAATAGTTATTACCAGCTAGAGGATACCTATAATTTTCAAATAGGTTTTGATGCTGGTGCAGCTGAAAAAAATCATGCTTTTGTTTTTGAAATTTCACTAACACCCCTTCCAAAAATTTTGCACTATATTTCTCCTGATAAACCATGGAAGCAGTTTTCGGTTGGACGTTTGAGAGAAGAGTGGTGGAAATATTCTTTTATGGAATGGAGTTATATAGTATCTAGCTGGAAAGAAAAGGGTGTATTTAATTCTGCAGATATCTACAAACCAGCATTAACTTGCATGAATTTAACCAATTCTTGGTGTGTAGAAAAAATTGATTATCTAGTTGAACAATTGCCAGAAGTACATTTTTATATTGCTGCTCATACTTTTATGTCGGATGAATTAAAGAGATTATCTAAGTATCAAAATGTGACCCTTTATCCTAATTCTTTTCCTATTTTGGTAGAAAAACTTCTACAGAGTTCAGATATTTATTTAGATTTAAATTTAGACCATAAACTAGTATATATCTATGATTTGGTGAAGAAATATAATAAACCGATGTTAACTTTTTCTAACACTCGTTATCATAATAATGGGGAAGAATTATATGAAGGTATTTACTCACGTGAAAGACCGGAGGAGATGGTCAGCGCAATAAAAGAATTTATGGAGAAAAGATTATGCAAAAATCAATCATTTTAGCTACAGATAATAACTACTTAATACAGGCTGAAACAACGATTAAATCTATTTTGACTCATAATACAGATGTATGTATTTATGTTTTTAATAATGATATAGCTCCCGAATGGTTTAAGTTATTGAATGTTAAGTTAGCAAGTGCAAATTCACAAATTATTAATATTCGTGTGGATAAGAATATGTTTACTAGTTATAAGACAGGTGAAACGATTAATTATACAACTTTCTTTCGATATCTAATTCCAGATTTAGTAACTTCTGATAGAGCTTTGTATCTAGATTGTGATTTGGTAGTAACAGGTGATTTATCTGAGTTATTTAATATGGACATGGAAGAAAAACCAGTGGCTGCTGTTGCTAGTCCCTATGCATGGGAAAGTGATCCATATGGTTTCAATGCTGGTGTTTTATTAATTGATAATAGGATGTGGAGGTCGCATTCTTACATTTCACAACTTTTAAAACTAACAGAAGAGAAGCAAGCAGAAGTTGCAATGGCAGATCAAAGTATCTTAAATATTTTCTTTCAGCATAATTGGAAAGAAATAGATAGTACATATAATTATCTTGTTGGATTGGATTACAATTATAGAGCGGCAGAATTATCAAGATTAGAAAATTCGCTTCCTAAGATTATCCATTTTGCAGGAATTCATAAGCCATGGTATACCTATAGTAGTACTAGGCTTCGAGAACTTTGGTGGACTTATAGAGATTTAGATTGGATTGAAGTTTTATCTAAATATCCTAATTTAAATTACTACAAGCGAGTTAATCAGTCAAAAAAACAAATTTTTATTTTAACAGTAGTTGCTGAAATAAAACATATTCGTTATCTTATTCAGTCTCTATCTGATTGGCATTTTCATTTGGCAGCACCGTGTGATTGTTCTGAAGAACTGACCTCTTTATCACAGTATACGAATGTAACAGTATATCAAAATGTATTACATAGTAGAATTGATTGGCTATTAGACGATTCTAGCGTTTATTTAGATATTAATACAGGTGGAGAAGTTTTTAATGTAGTGACAAGGGCACATGAAAGAGGTAAGAAAATCTTGACTTTTGACACAACACGTAAAAGTATGGATGATAGAGTCTATGACGGTGTTTTTTGTGTGGATGAACCAGAAGCTTTAGTTAATGCAATTAAAAAGTTAGAGGAATAGTGATAATGGACGAATTAATTAGTGTGATAGTGCCTATATACAATACGGGAAAATATTTAGTAGAGTGTGTCGAAAGTATTAGGAAACAAACGTATTCTAATATTGAGATTATATTAGTAGACGATGGATCAACAGATGCTTCTATTGAAATCTGTGATGAATTTGCCGAAAAAGATTCTCGAATTAGAGTATTTCATAAAAAAAATGAAGGATCGGCAATTGCGAAAAATTTTGGGATTCAACAGTCTAAGGGAGAATATATTATCTTGGTAGACTCGGATGATATTGTCAGTGATAGAATGATTGAAGTTCTATATACTCAAATAAAGGAAAAGAATGCAGACATAGCCATTGGTAATTATTATATTTATGATGAAAGTGATGGTAATTTTTATTTTTATGTTACAGGTCAAGATTATTGTGTAGAAGAGTTATCTTTACAAGAGTTAATAGACAGACAGGCAGGGGCCTGGAAATGGAATGGTTCAGCTTTTATAGTAGCAGTTGTAAAATTGTATAAAAAAGATTTGTTTGAAGATGTTTCATTTACTCATGGTAGAAGATTTGATGATGAAGCTTCTACCCATAGACTGTTTTTAAGAAGTAAAAAAACAGTGTTTATCAATGATAATCTTTATATTTACAGAAGACGTTCAAGTAGTATTATGACGTCTGAATTTGATCTTTCTTGGGCAAGAGATTTAGTAGAAGTATTTTCCAAGAAAATATCAGATCTTGTTTTAGCTGGAGTAGATGTCTCAGTTATGCGTATTCGATTTGTCAACCTTTTAAAGGATTACAAACAAACTTTAGAATACCATCAATTAACAGATACTGAGGAATATAAAGATATTTGTTTTAGATTAAAGCTCTTTTTTGAAGCAGAACAAAACTAAAGTTGTAACATCACTATTTTTATTACAAAAGATTAGATTAACAGTAAGAGAGAAGGATTATTTTGTGAAAAAAATTTACTCATCAATGGCAGTAAAAAAAGGCTTAACAACTTTATTTCTGCTGTTTATTTATGTATTAGGAAGTCGTATTACCCTTCCTTTTGTTGATTTGAATAGTAGAGACTTTCTAGGTGGGTCAACGGCATATTTGGCGTTTTCAACCGCTCTTCTAGGAGGAAATCTGAGAAGTCTATCTCTATTTTCTATAGGCCTTTCACCATGGATGTCATCAATGATTTTATGGCAACTACTTTCCTTTTCTAAGAAATTGAATATTTCTTCAGGGTCAGTAGAAGTTCAAGATAGAAGGAAGATGTATTTAACACTGATTATTGCTTTGATTCAATCTTTAGCGCTCTCGTTGAATCTACCAATCCAGCATCTCTATTCATCTTTATTGGTGACTACAATGAATACCTTATTATTAATAGCAGGATCCTTCTTTCTAGTATGGTTATCAGACTTAAACGCGCAACTTGGAGTAGGTGGCTCGGTGGTCATTTTACTGTCTAGTATTGTTTTAAATATTCCACAAGATATTTTAAGTACATTTCAGCTTGTTCGAATTTCTATGGGAATAATGATATTGATTGCATTGAGTAGTATTGTATTGACCTATATGATGGTGCTCATGTATAGAGCGCGTTATCGTATACCAGTTCATAAAATTGGCTTACGTAGTCGGTTTAAGCGTTATTCTTATTTTGAAATAATGTTAAATCCAGCTGGTGGTATGCCATTTATGTATGTGATGAGTTTTTTAAGTTTGCCTACCTATATCTTTTTATTGTTACAGACTCTTTTTCCAAAGTCATCAGTCTTCTCTGAACTATCAGCTCAATATGGAGTCGGAAAACCATTATGGATTTACTCATACATTGCCATGATTTTTTTATTTAGTATTGCTTTTGCTTTTGTCAATATGAGTGGAGACCAAATATCTGATCGTATGAAGAAATCTGGGGAGTATATATATGGAGTTTATCCAGGTGAGGAAACAAGTCGTTTTATTAATCGATTAGTATTACGCTTTTCGATCATAGGAGGAATCTTTAATGTTTTGATGGCAGGTACTCCAATGTTATTTGTTTTATCTGATGAAAATTTATTGAGGATTGCTATGATTCCAGGTTTGTTTATGATGTTCGGAGGTATGATTTTTACAATTAAAGATGAAATGAAAGCTCTGAGATTAAATGAAACTTATAAACCCTTGATTTAGGAGGTTTTTATGTATTATTTTATACCAGCTTGGTATGGTTCAAACCGCCAATGGCACGCTGATTTAACTCCATGGTATTATTCTCACTTTAAACTTGAATTTGATGATACTTTCAATCAAATTAGGCTTTTTCAAAGACAAGAGATAGCATCTCGACTATTAGTATTAGCCTATCAGCCACATTTACGTTATTTTTTACATAGACATGGTATCTTAGAGACAAAAGTCTATTCTATCTTTGATGACATGCAAGACTTGCAAGAACCCCATACTCAGGTTCTTAATATAAGAGATATAGAGTGGGATAGTGATTGTCAATTTCTTTATAGTCCATTTGCTATAGTGGTTCAAAAAAATGGTAAAAAGTATGCAAAGGTGGAGCATGGAGTAGAAGGATTTATCAGTGATATCCAATACTTTGATAAGAATGTTCAGATAAGTCAACACTATATTATGGATGACCGTGGTTTTGTATCGAGTGTTATTTATTTTGATAATGGGCAACCTATATATCAAGACTATCTGGATCCTAAAGGTATTTGGAGATTTAGAGAGCATTTAAATGAGGGAGGA
>ERZ773256.26-NODE-26-length-21434-cov-3.8767_pt1 | contig 21434 bp, 20 predicted proteins | sample MGYA00580513_ERZ773256 | MGnify/ENA primary metagenome ERZ773256 (study PRJEB29015, sample SAMEA2738147) | human oral metagenome | biome: human oral; feature: human-associated habitat; material: saliva | place: China | collected 2201 ... | reverse complement strand
GAAAATTGGAGCGTTTATCTGATTTTGTGCGAAAACGGCGCGTTTTATTGCGGCATCAGCAACCGTCCGCAAGAGCGGTTTGCGGCGCATTTGTCAGGAAAAGGCGCGAAATACACGCGTTTGAACAAGCCTGTCGAGATGTGCATCGTTTCAGACGGCCTGACTAAAAGTGAGGCGCTGAAACGGGAAATCGGGATTAAGAAATTGACGGCAGAGCAGAAGCGGGGATTGTGGGCTGAAGCTGAAACCTTGGCAAAAGGCTAATGGCATTGGATTAAATTGTAGTCGGAATATGAAAACCTCTATAAACAAGTAAGCCTGCCGGTGTCTTTTGTATGGCCAAGCGGCAAATGTTTATTAACATGATTCAAACAGGCCGTCTGAAACCTGATTGGGATTCAGACGGCCTGTTTGGGATGGGGATGGCTTTCAGGTTGACGCTACTCATGGAGAAGTTGGTAAAAAGTTGAATTCTAAAAGAAACTTTGAAAATAAAATGAGTAACTGTTTGAACAATAAAATGAAAGTTATCGCACTTCATGACAAATGGGGTAAATTTCTATCCGAGTAGAGAGGTGGTGTCAATATGTTTTTCAGTTTTTGAGACAAAATCTGATTTATACCAATATTTATTATAGTGTAGGTCGAAAGTATTAGTTTCTGTGTTAGAATTTTTGAGCTGTTTATATAAAACAGTGATTTAAATAAAATTAAGGAAAGACAGAACATGAACAAATTACTGATTGCCGTAATGATGATGGCTGGTTTGACAGCTTGTTCCCAAGAGGCTAAACAGGAGACACAAGAGACTGCTCAAGCCGTTGCATCTGAAGTGAAAAACGAAGCCGCTTCTGCTGCCGATGCGACTGCATCTACCGCTCAAGAAGCCGCCGATAAGGCTGAAGCCGCCGCCAGCAAAGCGGAGGAAGCCGCGCAACCTGAAGAAGCCGCCAAGCCCGAAGAGAAAGCTGAAGCGCCTGCCGCTGAAGCCAAGCCTGCTGAATCCGCCAAAGTAGACGGCAAAGCTGTTTTTGAAGCGAACTGTAAAGCCTGCCACGGCGGCTTGATTCCCGGCGCTCCGGCTGTAGGCAAAAAAGAAGACTGGGCGCCTCGCATTAAACAAGGCAAAGACACCTTGCACAAACACGCCCTCGAAGGCTTCAATTCCATGCCTGCCAAAGGCGGCAACAGCAGCTTGAGCGACGATGAAGTGAAAGCCGCAGTTGACTACATGGCCAACGAATCCGGCGCTAAATTCTAAATCATGCCGATTGAAACGCACCTTGCCACAAGGTGCGTTTTTTATGGGCAGGCGGATTAAATTGGAAATAGGGCCGATAAACAGGCAAAGGCCGTCTGAAACATTTTATTTTGAAGCACAATCGGCTAAAATCAGGCGAATAATTTTATGCAGGAGCAAACCATGAGCAATCAACATGACAACGTAGATGCCGGCGAAATCGCCAAGTTCAGCCAAATCGCCGACAAATGGTGGGATAAAAACGGCGAATTCAAGCCCCTGCATGACATCAACCCCTTGCGCCTCGACTATATCGACGGCTATGCAGGATTGGCAGGCAAACGCGTGCTGGATGTAGGCTGCGGCGGCGGTATTTTGTCGGAAAGCATGGCCAAACGCGGCGCAGAACACGTTACCGGCATCGATATGGCGGAAAAATCCCTGCAAACCGCCGCTGCCCATGCGGCCGCTCAACACGTTGCCAATATCGATTACCGCTGCATCCGCGTCGAAGACCTCGCCGCCGAGCAGCCGCACAGCTTTGACGTGGTAACGTGTATGGAAATGATGGAACACGTTCCCGATCCGGCCGCCATCGTTCAAGCATGTGCGAAACTGGTCAAACCAGACGGCATGGTGTTTTTCTCCACCATCAACCGCAATCCCAAATCTTATCTGCATCTGATAGTCGGTGCGGAATATCTGTTGAAATTCGTCCCCAAAGGCACGCACGACTGGAAAAAATTCATCACGCCGGCAGAACTCGCGCGCATGTGCCGCCAAGCCGGATTAGATACCGTCGGCAGCAAGGGCATGACCTACAATTTGTTGAGCGGCCGTTATTCCTTATGCGACTCGACCGAAGTCAACTACATGGTTGCCTGCCGTCCGGCATAAGGCTACACGGATAAAACACACGGGATTGCCCGATATTTGAAACGGTATGTCAAAAGCAGCTCGATGCAAATATCGGTAAGGCAAATCAGGCCGTCTGAAAAGAAAAAAAAGGCATGTGTGATACATGCCTTTTTTGTATGTGGGTTGTACCCGTTATTCCGTCCAAGACGAATACGGATGTTTGCTCAAATACGCATTGGTGAATTTACCGTCAGACGTGATTTCCTTGCCCAGCCAAGCCGGTTTGGGGAACTCGGTATCTTCAGACGGCAATTCGATTTCCGCCACAATCAAGGGCGCATTGTCGCCGAAATATTCGTCGATTTCATACACAAAGCCTTCAAATTCGACACGATAGCGGTATTTTTCCATTTTAAACGGGCACATATCCGCCATAATCGCTTGTGCGTGAGCCAGCGGGATTTCGTATTCAAACTCGCTGCGCGTCATGTCGGAAATATAGCCTTTCAGGGTCAGCCAGGCTTGCGAACCGATAATCCGCACACGGATGGTGCGCTCTTTTTCCACGCTCAAATAGCCCTGTTGCAATACCAGCGGCTCGCCTGCCGCTTCGCGCCAACTGTCATCCGCCAGCAAAAAGCGGCGTTCGATTTCGACCGTCATGAATTTTTTCCTTATTTACCAAACAGGCCGTCTGAAGATTAAAACGGCTTGAAAACCACCATATAAAGCGCGGCCACCATCATCAAAACGGGGAGTTCGTTGAATACCCGATACCAGCGGTGCGAATACACATTGCTGCCGTTTTGAAAACGGCGCAGCAACAGGCCGCAATAAAGCTGATAAGCCAAGAGCAGCAGGCCGCACAATAATTTAACCGCCAGCCAGCCGTTGCCCCACCAATTGTTGACAAAGCCGATGGCCGCGCCGAATATCAGCGTTCCCCAGCCCAAAGGCGACATAAAGCGGTACAGCCGCCGCGACATATCCGTCAGCCGTACATATTCCGCGCTGCCGGGTTCCAATTGCGCCAGATTCACATAAATCCGCGGCAGATAAAACAGTCCTGCAAACCAAGAAATCACAAAAAATATGTGCAACAGCTTAAACCACAAATACATTTCAGACGGCCTCAACACCTAAAACCGTTATTTTATCCGCAATGCGGCCCAAGCCGAAACAAAATAGTCAAAACAATCCGACAGGGTGCGCCGCAACAATGTGTTGCAGGCATGATTTTACCCAAAAGCCAAATTGTAAATTCCGCAATAATATGCACATTGAGATATGCACAATGCAAAAAACTTGCTAGAATCCTATGCTATTTAACTATAAAAGCATTATGGACGGAAAACATGAAACAATTTGAAATCAGCAGCAGCGTCAGAAAAGCGCTTTGCGACTACCTGAATACGCGCAATCTAAACCTCAAAGCCGCCATGGACAATGAAACAACCAATGGCGAAGTCGCGGCCATCGTTCACGCAGGATTGCCGGCGATGATTCGGAAAATCTATTCTTTGGAAAAAATGAAATCCTTTTTCTGGACGAAAAAAGATTTGATGATGGAATTTATCAATATGCGTTTGGCCGCCGGCGATAAAAAGGGTAAAAACTAATTTTAGCGATGGGCCGGGGGAGATTGGGGTTTGAAATACGGACTTCAGTTTCTTCCAAAAAAATTGTTAGAGACTGGATGTATTTATTGTTCCTCATTAATTGCGCCAACCGAAAGGCCGTCTGAAACATTTCAGACGGCCTTTAACTTTGAATCAGCAACCGTTCTGTTTAAAACGGCGGATTTTCAAATCAAGCTGCGTTGTCGAAACCACTGTGGCGGAGCAGGGCATCCAGGCTTGGTTCGCGGCCGCGGAAGGCTTTGAAGGATTCGGCTGCGCTGCGCGAACCGCCGACGGCCAGCACTTCTTTCCAGAAGCGGCGGCCGGTTTCGGCCACGTCGTCGCTTTCTTCAAACGCTGCGTAAGCGTCTGCGCTCAAAACTTCCGCCCATGCGTAGCTGTAATAGCCTGCGGCGTAGCCGCCGGCGAAGATGTGGCTGAAGCTCAAGGCAAAGCGGTTGTATGCTGGCGGTTGGGTTACGGCGACTTCTTGACGCACTTTGTCCAAGATTTGCGGCCATTCTTTCAGACGGCCTTCGTCTTCCTGATGGTAGATTTCCATATCGAAGAGGGCAAATTCCATTTGGCGGACGAGGAACATACCGCGTTGGAAGTTTTTAGCCGCGTGCATTTTGTCGAACAGCTCTTTCGGCAATACCGCGCCGGTTTCTTCGTGCGAGGACATTTGCGCCAATACGTCGTATTCCCAAACGAAGTTTTCCATGAATTGGCTGGGCAGCTCGACTGCGTCCCACTCGACGCCGTTGATGCCGGATACGCCCACTTCGTCAACTTGGGTCAACAAGTGGTGCAGGCCGTGGCCGGTTTCGTGGAAGAGGGTGATGATTTCGTCGTGGCTCAAACGCGCTTCTTTGTCGCCTACAGGCGGGGTGAAGTTGCAGACGAGGTAGGCGGTCGGCAGTTGCAGCGTACCGTCGGCGAAACGGCGGCGGCTTTTGTAGCCGTCCATCCATGCGCCGCCGCGTTTGCCTTCGCGTGCGTACAAGTCCATGTAAACGCCGCCGATGGTTTGGCCGTCTTGTTTCAGCTCGAAATAGCGCACGTCTTTGTGCCAAACAGGGACGGTTTTTTCAGCCAGCTCGATGCCGTAGAGTTTTTTGATTTGGGCAAACAGGCCTGCCAATACTTTGCTGATGGGGAAGTATTTTTTCACTTCGGCTTCGCTGAAGGCGTATTTGGCTTGGCGCAGTTTTTCGGCGGCGTAGCTCAAATCCCACGATTGCGGGTCTTCGATATTCAGGTTTTCGCGCGCAAAGGCCTTGATCTCGGCAAAGTCTTTTTCGGCAAACGGTTTGGCGCGGCGGGCAAGGTCGTGCAGGAAGTTTAAAACCTGTTCGGGCGTGTCGGCCATTTTGGTTGCCAGCGACAGTTCGGCGTAGTTTTTGAAACCGAGCAGTTTGGCGGTTTTCAATGCGTTTTCGAGGGTACGGTCGATGTTGGCCGTATTGTCGAATTTGCCGTCGTCGGACAATTCGCTGGCACGGGTAACGTAGGCGCGGTAGATTTGTTCGCGCAGTTCGCGGTTGTCGGCGTATTGGATGACGGCGAGGTAGTGCGGAATTTGCAGGCCGATTTTGTAGCCTGTTTTGCCTTCGCTTTGCGCGGCGGCGGCAAACATGGCGATGGAGTCTTCGGGAATGCCGGCAAGCGGCGCGGCATCGTCAAAGTAAATGCCGAAAGCGTCGGTTGCATCTTGGATGTTTTGTGCGAATTTGGCACTCAGTTGCGCGCCTTCGGTTTGCAGTTGCGCCAATTCTGCCTGCTGTTCGGGCGGTAATTCGGCACCGCTGAGGACGAAGTCGCGCAAGTCGTGGTTGAGCTTGGTTTGCTGCGCCGGGGAGAGGGTATCGAATTCGGCAGAATTTTTGATGATTTTGAAGCGGTTGTACAACTCGATGTCTTGACCGATTTCGGTGAAGAAGATGGTGATTTCAGGCATCAATTCGTTGTATACGGCACGCAACTCGGGCGTATCGACCACGGAGTTGAGATGGGAAACCACGCTCCAAATGCGGCCGACGCGTTCGGTAATGTCGGTCAGTTTTTCGACGGTGTTGGCCCAGTCGGTGTGCGTTTGCGCTTTGATGGCGGCGATTTGTTCGCGCGCTTCGGCAATGGCGGTTTGCAGGGCGGGTTTGATGTCTTCGGTTTTGATTTGGTCGAAACGGGGTTCTTCGCCCAAGTGGAGCAGGACGTTGTCGCTCATATGGTTTCTCCTGAATAAGATGGATTCAGACGGCCTTGTGGCCGTCTGAAAAGAAAACGATAGGCGTTATATGGTAGCAGACAGGCAGAATTAAAGTGTCCCGCCTGCCTGTCGGTCAACCTTATTCCGGACCGCGCGGATTGGCGTGCAATGGGGCGGCCAGTTCGAGGCGCATGGTGGTGCCTTCGGGAGCGTAAACCGCATTGGCAACATTGGTTTGCAGGGATTCGGCAAACGAGCCGCGATACACTTTTGCACCTTGGTGGGTCAGGTTGGATTGTACGTCGACGTACACTTCGCCGCCGATTTGACGCCAGAGGTAGCAGAAGGTGTAGTCTTCGGACAGATAGCGTTTGCTTTCAGGATCGACCATGCAGTCGAAGAAGCGGTAGTGCAGGCCTTTGTTTTCCGGGCTGTAGTCGCTGTCTGAGACGTAGTTCAACTCGGGGTAGGCCTCTATCATTTTTTCAAATACGCTGCGTTTGATAACCATGAAGCCGGTTGGTGCGTCATGAACTTTCATGAAGCCTTCTTCATCCACTTTCAGGACGATTTCACCGTTTTCGTTTTTGTCGTTGGTGTTGACGGTGTAAGAAGTGTACATGCGCTCAAAATCGGCTTGGGTCATGCCGGCCGGAAGGCCTGCTTCAGGCCAATTCTCGCGTTTGAGCGGATAAACGCCGGCTACAACGTCTTTGTCTGCCAAGAGCAGGCGGTAGAATGAATCGGGAGAGAAGCCGATGTCGGAGTCAATCCAAAATAAATGCGTCCATTCTTTGTTTTCCAAAAATCTGGCCACGCAGTTGTTGCGTGCGCGCGTAATCAGGCTTTCGCCGCGCTGCATCATTACTTGAAGCGGCAGGCCGAGGGAGGCGTTGGTGTGGACGATGTTTAGAAGCGAGAGGGTGTAGTTGTGGAAATATTTGCCGTCATGGCTGGGGGTCATGATTACAGGGTACATTTCGGCAAGGGCTGATTCGGGCAGCATGAGTTTTCCTTATTGTTGATTGTGAATTTGGGTATTGTAAGGGATTTGATAGTATATATAAACTGGGCTATTTTAATTTATTGATTAATTGGCATTGTGTGCGTAAGAATTCGTCCAAAACCGCCTGTTGGATTTCCAAGCGTTTGGCCACGGGCGAGGCGAAGCGCACGATGATGTTGTACACCTTGTCATCATGTGGCACGCGGGATACACGTGGCTGGGCGGCGGGCGTGATAAACAATTTTTGGGTTTGCACGTTTTCCAAATGCTGCTTGATGGCAGGGACATAAGGCTCGCACAGCGGCTCAAGAACGCCTTTCAGACGGCCGATGATTTCGTCCGAATCCAAATGAATCGGTACGGGGATTTCCACCGTATGAATCACATAATCGCCCAAAATATTGTCGCGGCGCACGGGGTGGCTCAGAAGCAGGCTGTTGGGAAACGAGAGCGTTTTGCCGGAAAGCTGGCCAATCAACGGATTGGGGCCGATTTGCATCATCAGCGTGTTCAGCATATTGATATCGACCACCCGTCCGCGCAGGCCGTTGATTTCGATATAGTCGCCGATGGAATATTGTTTGGTTACCGAGCGCAGGATGCTGCCGGACAAACACATAATCAATTCTTTGGTCGCCACCACAATCGCTGCGGCTACCGCAAACATCGATAACGCCAAAGTTTGAATCTGCGCCGCCCAAATCATCGCCAGCCCGAACAAGAGCAGCAGCATGGTGATGTTGCGGCTGACCACCAGCGAACGGCGTTTGTTTTCGATACTCAAATCCGGATGGCTGCGAAAATGCGCCGAGAGCAAGATGCTGCGCCCTGCAATGACGGCCACAATCATCAAAGCCGATTTGATGATTTCTTCACTGACAGGCAAAGCGTTTAGCCATTCCTGTATGGTGTTCCACATAATACTGTTTCCTTTCCCTTTTTAGGCCGTCTGAAAACCCACGCGTTCAAAAATTTCTGCCGCACACGCTTCCGATACCGCAAACAAAGTTGCCACGCTGCCCAAAGCCCGTTGTGCTGCCACGCTCAAATCATCGCGGCATACTTCGCCCAGCCACTCAACCGGCCGTACCAGCGACATTTTTTCATCGTCCCATTGCGGACAATGCACCGCTCCGCCCGTAATCCTGCCGACCCGATAACGGCGCAAAGCAGGCGAGTAGGTCAGTACGGCATCTCCATCAGCCAATTCGTTGACAAACCGCCACATCTGAGCCGCCCCCGATTGCGCCGTTCTCAACTTCACATCCGGCACGGCCGAACGGTAAATATCGGTCAGCTCCTCACGGCCAAAACCTTTTGCCGCCGCTTCGGCCAGCATGGGCCAAGCCAACGCCGCCACGCCGCGCTCGAAAAATACGTCATAAAGCGCACCTTGCGTGCTGCGAACCATATAAAGTCTGGCTTGTTTTCCCATTGCAGTACCTGTTTGTTTGAAGAACCCATCCCTTTGTTTCCATGTTACCTGTTACGGCTGAAAAATTCGATATTTTACATTGCCGGAAGGGTTTGAAGTTCTCGCTGAAAATAAATGAATTATAGATGAAAGGCCGTCTGAAAAATAAAATAGGCTTATATATCAACAGATGATATATCGTAACAATATATTAATAACTGTAAAATTTTTTACGTTTGTATCAAAAAAAAGATAAAATGAAAGAATCAATCGCGAAAGATTGCTATTCACTGAACATTAGGAGAGAAAAAATGACCTGCAAAACCCACGAACATCATGACCACGTTCACGGCGCAAACTGCGGCCACACTGCCATCAAACACGAAGGCCACGTCGATTATTTGCACGACGGCCACCTGCACCATGAGCACAACGGCCACTACGATGAACATGCCCTGAGCGTCAATGAAACCAATCCTGACGGCTGCCATCCGGTTGACACCTGCCACGGCCACGTTCACGGCGAAGGTTGCGGCCACGAAGCCGTACCGCACGGCAATCACGTTGACTACATCGTCAACGGCCGTCTGCACCACCAACACGGCGATCACTGCGACGACCACGGCCCGGTTGAAATCGTTAAATAAAACTGTTTTTCAGACGGCCTTTGATATGGGGCTTCTATAGAAAAAGGGGGTGTATTTTCACCCCCCTTTTCATATATATTGTCGTACCCTACACTAAAACAGCCATTATTATGTTTGACATCATATTTGTATTGGTATTCGGCAGGCTCCAAGCCTCCGGAACACTGAATTTCCCCGATAGGCTTTATCCCATCTGGAAATGGGCGCTAGGTGCAAGCATGCTTTATGCCGTGATAGGGACAATGCTGGGATATGCTTTCTCCGGTTCCTTCTCCCTAGTCAGCTTTTTGCTGATTATTGCCTTATCATCCGCCTGGTTCTCTCTGTATTTCAAACTGCTGCGGCTTACCGCCTCAAAAACTGTACTGAACCAATGTATTTACTGGGTGCTGGGTATTGTTTCGGCATTGTCGTTCCCCTTTGTTTTGGGTTATCTTTCCTTATTAATCAAAGGCTTTTTGCAATAAACTTTTCAGATAATCTCTCTATACAATAAGGTCGTCTGAAAGCCTGAATCTTTATCCGATTTATGTTTTGAAAGCGCTTTTTAAATTAAAGGCCGTCTGAACGCATCATTTCAGACGGCCTTTAGTGTTACCAATTCACGCGGACAGCCCTGCTGCCGAGCAATGTTTCCAGTTCGTCAAACAAGGCGGTGCTTGGCGTTACCATCCATTTTGGCGCAATTTTCAATTTGCCCGATGCTTTGCCGTTGCTGTACGACAGTTGCAGCGGGATGTGCGACGTGTCGGGCAGGCGGTGGGCGGTGAGGATGGCGGCGAGGCGTGCGATGTCGTGGCCGGGGGCGAGGGCGAGGCTGAGGCTTCGGGCGTAGCGTTCGCGCGCCATTTGCAGGGTCATGACTTGGTTTGCCATGATGCGCAGCCCGTCGCCGCCGCCGTAGTCGTCGCGGCTGACTTTGGATTCGATAATCAGCACTTGGTCGGATTTGAGGTAGTCGGCGCAGTTTTCCAGCGTCTGGCCGCTGACCATGATTTCAATCTGCCCGCTCAAATCTTCGAGGCTGACGAAGGCGATTTTGCCGCGTTTGCCCATCATGGTGCGCACGGCGGTCACGAATCCGGCGAGGCGCACGCTGTCTTGCGGTTTCAGACGACCTAATTTGGTCGGGGCGATTTGGCGGACTTCTTGGGCATACGGGCCGAACGGGTGGCCGGAGAGGTAGAAGCCGATGACGGTTTTTTCTTCGGCGAGTTTTTCCGATTCGCTCCACATGGGCGCGTCGACGAGCTGCACCGGTTCGATGGCGTCTTCCATCATGTCGAAAAGCCCGCCCTGATTGGCGTTGGCGGCTTTTTGGTCGGCGTTGTTCATGGCGAGGTCGATGTTTGCCAAGAGCATGGCGCGGTTGGGTTCGATGCTGTCGAACGCGCCGCCGCGTATCAGGGCTTCGAGGGTGCGGCGGTTCATGTGTTCTTTGCCGACGCGCTCGCAGAAGTCCAAGAGGCCGGTAAACTTGCCGCCGCTTTGCCGCGCGGCGATGATGGATTCGACGGCGGCTTCGCCCGTGCCTTTAATCGCGCCGAGTGCGTAGCGGATTTTCATGTTCGGATACGGCGTGAAGCGGTAGTCGGATTCGTTGATGTCGGGCGGCAGGAACTCGATGCCGTTGGCGCGGCAGTCGTCGTAGAAATGCTTGAGCTGGTCGGTGTTGTCCAATTCAGACGACATGGTCGCCGCCATGAATTCGGCAGGGTAATGGGCTTTGAGCCATGCAGTCTGGTAAGAAATCAGGGCGTAGGCGGCGGCGTGGGATTTGTTGAAACCGTAGCCGGCGAATTTTTCCATGTAGTTGAAGATTTCGTCGGATTTTTCGCGCGAAATGCCTTGTTTTGCCGCGCCTTCGGCGAAGATTTCGCGGTGTTTCACCATTTCTTCGGGCTTTTTCTTACCCATGGCGCGGCGCAGCAGGTCCGCGCCGCCGAGCGAGTAGCCGCCGATAATCTGCGCCGCCTGCATCACTTGTTCCTGATACACCATAATGCCGTAGGTTGGCGCGAGGATGCCTTCGAGCAGCGGATGGATGTATTGGAATTCCTGTCCCTTCATGCGCGCGACAAAGTCGGGAATGTTGTCCATCGGGCCGGGACGGTAGAGCGATACGAAGGCGATAAGTTCTTCAAACTTGGTCGTATGCGCCGTTTTCAGCATTTTTTTCATGCCGGTCGACTCGAACTGGAATACGGCGGTGGTGTTTGCATCGCGGAAGATTTGGTAGGCGGCCTGGTCGTCAAGCGGAATCTTGCCGACATCGACAATATCGCCGGTGGTGTTTTTGATGTTGTTCTGCGCCATTTCGATAATGGTCAAGTTGCGCAGACCCAAAAAGTCGAATTTCACCAAACCCACGTCTTCCACGTCGCCCTTGTCGTACATGGACACGGGCGAGGCGGATTCGTCCGCCTGATACACGGGGCTGTAATCGGAAATCTTGCCCGGCGCAATCAACACGCCGCCTGCGTGCATACCCAAACCGCGCGTCAAATCTTCCAGCTTTTTCGCCAGTGTAATCAGTTCGTCCGCTTCTTCTGCTTCGATTAATTCCTGAATCTGCGGCTCCGCCTTCATCGCGTCGTCCAGACCCAGAGGTTTGTTGGCTTCCAGCGGAATCAGCTTAGACAGTTTGTCGCACAGGGTAAACGGCAGCTCCAGCACGCGCCCCACGTCGCGGATTACCGCTTTGGACGACATCGTGCCGAAGGTGACAATTTGACTGACCGCCTCCGCGCCGTATTTCTCGCGCACATATTCAATCACGCGGCCACGGTTTGCCTGACAGAAGTCCACGTCGAAGTCGGGCATGGAGACGCGTTCGGGGTTTAAGAAACGCTCGAACAGCAACGCGTATTTGAGCGGATCAAGGTCGGTAATCTTCAATGAATACGCCACCAGTGAACCTGCACCCGAACCACGGCCCGGCCCTACCGGACAGCCGTGTGTTTTCGCCCAGTTGATAAAGTCTTGTACGATAAGGAAATATCCGGGGAATTTCATCTGGATGATGATGTTCAGCTCAAAATCCAAACGTTCCTGATATTCCGGCATTTTTGCCGCACGCTCCGCCTCGTCGGGATAAAGCTGAACCATGCGTTCTTGCAAACCCTCGTTGGACAGTTTTACCAAATAATCATCCAGCGACAGGCCGTCCGGAGTAGGGAAGAGCGGCAGGAAGTTTTTGCCCAATGTGATGTGCAGGTTGCAGCGTTTGGCGATTTCCACCGTGTTTTCCAAGGCTTCGGGCAAGTCGGCGAAACGTTCGGCCATTGTTTCCGGCGGAATGAAAAACTGGCTCGGCGTGAAATCGCGCGGACGTTTTTTGTCCGTCAGTACCCAGCCGCCAGCGATGCATACCCGCGCCTCGTGTGCATTGAAATCATCGCCGCTCATAAACTGCGTTGGATGCGTTGCCACTACCGGTAAGCCCAGTTCCTCTGCCAGTTTCACGCTGCCGGAAACGCAAGCCTCCCATTCAGGGCGTTCGGGCAGGCGTTGCAGCTCCAGATAAAACGCATCGGGAAACCATGCCGCATATTTCAACGCTGCCGCACGCGCCGCGTCTTCATTGCCGTTCAAAAGATTCACGCCCACTTCGCCGTAATGCGCGCCGCTCAAACAAATCAAGCCGCTGTTGTCGCCGTTTTCCAGCCATTCGGGATTGAGTTCCGCATGATGGACATTGCGGTCTTTGCCGACATAGGCAGCGGTTAAAAGCTCGCTCAAGCGCAGATAGCCCGCATCGTTGCGGATAATCAGCATGGCGCGGAACGGTTTGTCTGGCGCATTCGGATTGCCTATCCACACGTCCGCCGCGCCGATGGGCTTAATCCCTGCGCCGCGGCAGGCTTTATAGAATTTCACCAAGCCGAATTCGTTCATCAAATCGCTGATGCCCAAAGCAGGCAAACCGTATTCCTGCGTTTTGGCAATCAGTTTTTTAATCCGCACCATACCGTCGGTAATCGAGAATTCGGTATGCAGGCGCAGGGGGATGTAGGTCGGCTCGGTCATGGCAAAATCGGCGTGGACAATAAAAGGTGTATTGTAGCAGGGTTGACAAAGGCCGTCTGAAAACGAGCGCAGCGAGTTTCGCTAAAATTAAGCGTAGCAAGTTTTATCAGGATAAATAAAACAGGAGGAGGATTTTCTTTCAGACGGCCATGTTAAAATATCGCCATCATTAAAAAGGATTGAATTATGGAAGCCACTGTCTATCTTGAAGACAACGAATACATCGCTTTGTGCGACCTGTTGAAACTGGCCGGTCTTGCCGAAAGTGGCGGACAGGCAAAAGCGTTTATTGCCGAAGGGCTGGTGTTGCGCAACGGCGAAACCGAAACCCGTAAAACCGCCAAAATCCGTGGCGGCGAAGTGATTGAGTTTGACGGCGCACGCTTGGAAATTGCCGATGGATACGACCCTGAAGAATAAAGCCGAAGCCATCTTGGGCGAGCCGCTTTTAGATGAACCTGTCCGCCCCGAGTCGTGGGAATGTTGCGGCAGCGAATGCGGCGATGCCTGTATCCAGACAATGTATTGGGCGGAAAAAGCACGTTATGATGCGCAACAGCGGAAGTTGAAAGAAGCAGGTTGGACTGATAGCGAAGATGAGGCAAAGGCCGTCTGAAAACGATTGGCTTCAAACAATGCTGCATTAAAGCCAATGCCGCCTGAAAGTTTCAGACGGCATTGGCTTTTTTAAAGTTTAAATTAAGATTTTGTTACCTCGGAAGCGGTTGCATTTTCAGGTGTGTCAGGTGCAGCATCGGCAGGAGCCTGATAATCTGTATTTTGCGATGAAGAGGGCTCGGTATTGTCATAGTTATCATGTTTATGATGCTTATCATGTTTACCAAAGTGTCGTTTGTCTTGATCGTCATCTTGTGCTACTGCCAATACTTTGCCGTTTTGAGCATCAACCAAAGCTTCGTATTCGACGCCGTCTTTCAAGATTTCTACTTTGTAACGGCTGCCCAAATGTTGTTTGTATTTGTAATCGACATCTTTAACGACGCCGCCCACTTCTGCTACCGCTGCTGCGGCTGCTTGCTGGCCGGAAACCTTTGCAAACATACCTTCTTTGAAAGCCATAGTACCTGCTGCACCAGCAACGCCCAAACTTGAAGCAATAATACCGGCAATGATGAGTCTTTTTGAAATAAAAGCGTTAATGCGTTTCATGATTTTCTTTCCTACTGTGTTGTTGAACGATGAATGCATTCTATGCCTCAACAATTAGCTGAACATGAGCAAAACGCTAAGATGTGTAATGGGTTGCAATACTAAAATTAACACTTTAATAATAATGGAGATCGAAGCCGCGCTTTCAGACGGCCTTGCTGATATGTTGTGATGGCATATTTGGCGCAGATTGTGGTTTGCGTGTGAAAACAAAAAGTGTGATGAAAAAAGGGCATGTGTGAGACATGCCCCGAATTAAATGGTAAACGCAATGGTGAGAAACCAAATGACGGAATAAGATTTGCGGTTGGTCAACTTATCTCATTCCGCCTTGTTTTACAATCACTCAGGCGATGTTTCGCCTGCAAGATTTTCGATTTCTTCGCGATGCGCGTCAAACCATGAACCGACCACTTGATTGACTTCGTCCATGCCTTGTTTTTTCAGGCTGGAGAACAGTTGAACGCTGATTTTTTGACGCTCGGTGTAGGGTTTGAGTGATTTTTTTACCGCCGCCAAAGTTTTAATCTGGTCGTTTTTAGACAGCTTGTCTGCTTTTGACAGCAGGATATGCACGGGACGGCCGGTGATGTGGAAAAAGTCCAGCATTTGAATGTCTAAAGCTTTGAGCGGATGGCGCGAGTCCATAATCAAAATCAGGCCGATCAGTTGGCGGCGTTGTTGCAGGTAGTCGCCCAAGAGTTTGACCCAGTGCGCACGAATGGCCTCCGGTACTTGCGCGTAGCCGTAGCCGGGCAAGTCGACCATGAAATTGCCGTTTTCCAGTTCAAAGAAATTGATGTGTTGGGTGCGGCCCGGTGTTTTGGAAACGTAGGCAAGGCGCACATGATTGGTTAAAGTATTGATGGCGCTGGATTTGCCGGCATTGCTTCGGCCGACAAAGGCAATCTCGGCCGGCGTGTCGGGCAGGTCTTTCAGATGGTTGACCGTCGTAAAGAATTTGGCGTTTTGAAAAAGGTTCATCAGTATTTCCTTGCATGGAAACAAAACTGCAACATCATAATTTGTATCGGGCATTTATGTTGCAGCAGTTTGGTAATTTGAGTAGTAATTTAATGTAAACTTGGTATAGAATAGCACGTTTATAGAATTATCGGTTTTAATCGGGAAAATTCCCCGGTATTTGAGTATAAAAAAGGCATTGACGCGGTACGCAATGCTGTAATCAGGAGCACTCCATGAAACGATTGACTTTATTGGCCTTGGTATTGGCTGCCGGTGCGGTTTCCGCTGCCCCTAAAGCAGATGCTGAAAAAGGCAAACAGGTAGCGACTACTATCTGTGCGGCGTGTCACGCAGCCGATGGTAACAGCGGTATCGCAACTTATCCTAAACTGGCAGGTCAGGCCGCGGCCTACACCTACGGTCAAACCATGGCCATCAAAGACGGTACCCGTACGCACGGTGCTGCCGGCGTAATGAAACCGATGGTGATGAACTTGTCCGAACAAGACATCCGCGACGCTGCCGCCTACTATGCCAAACAACAAGGCAAACCGGGCGAAGCCAATCCTAAAGAAAACCCAGAGCTGGGCGCGAAAATCTATCGCGGCGGCCTGAGCGCTAAAAAACTGCCGGCATGTATGTCTTGTCACGGTCCTAGCGGCGCAGGTATCCCTGGCGGCGGTACTGAAATCCAAGCCTATCCTCGTCTGGGCGGCCAACACAAAGCTTACGTTGTCGAGCAAATGAAAGCTTACCAATCCGGCCAACGCAAAAACGCCATCATGGCCGATATTGCCAACCGCCTGAGCGAAGAAGAGTTGAACGCAGTAGCCAACTTCATCCAAGGTTTGCACTAATTTCGTTTTGAAACGAGCTTATTGATACAGGCCGTCTGAAAACCCTTCAGACGGCCTTAGCCAATATAGGCCGATAAGCCTGATTGTTTTTTTCAAATAGCGACAGCAAGATTTTTACTACAATATGCAGTATTCTTCCTTTCGCATCACACGTCATTGCAGTCCGTTCCATCGATCGGGTTGCCCCAAGCCGACATTTGAGACATGAGTAAATCTTCATCATCCGTCCCACTTATCCGTAGACCATGGTTTGCCTTTTTCAGCTCCATGCGTTTTGCCGTCGCCCTGCTCAGCCTGTTGGGCGTGGCTTCGATTATCGGTACGGTCTTGCAGCAAAACCAGCCACAAGTCGATTATTTGGTGAAATTCGGCCCGTTTTGGTCGCAGATTTTCGGCTTTTTGGGTCTGTACGACGTGTACGCCTCGGCGTGGTTCGTTGTCATCATGATGTTTTTGGTGATTTCCACCGGATTGTGCTTGATTCGCAATGTTCCGCCGTTTTTGCGCGAGATTCGTTCCTTCCGTGAAAACGCGAAGGAAAAATCACTGGCGGCAATGCGCTATTCCACCGTTTTAGACGGACAGGTAACACCCGAAGTTGCGCAACGTTATTTGGAAGTGCAGGGCTATGACTGCAAAACCGTTACGCGTGAAGACGGTTCGGTTTTGGTGGCGGCGAAAAAAGGTGCGATGAACAAATGGGGCTATATCTTTGCCCATGCAGCGCTGATTGTGATTTGTTTGGGCGGTTTGATAGACAGCAATATCCTGCTGAAAATCGGCATGCTCACCGGCCAAGTCGTGCCGGACAATACGGCGGTTTACGCCAAAGACTTTAAGCCCGAAAGCGTGTTGGGTACGTCCAATTTGTCGTTTAGGGGCAATGTCAATATTTCGGAAGGGCAGAGCGCGGACGTGGTATTTCTGAATGCGGATAACGGCATGCTCGTGCAAGACTTGCCGTTTTCCGTCAAATTGAAGAAATTCCATATCGACTTTTACGATACTGGTATGCCGCGCGATTTTGCCAGCGACTTGGAAGTAACGGACAAGGCGACCGGCAAAGTCAGCGAACACACCATCCGCGTCAACCATCCCTTGACGTTGCACGGTATCACGGTTTATCAGGCAAGTTTTGCCGACGGCGGCTCTGACTTGACGTTTAAAGCGTGGAATCTGGCTGATGCCGACCGTACTCCGGTCAAACTCAAAGCAACTTCCATGCGCGAGTTTCCGCTGGATTTGGGCAAGGCTTCTTATAAATTGGAATTCGACCAGTTTACTTCGATGAACGTCGAAGACATGAGCGAGCCGTCTGAAAAAGAGCAAAACTTGAAATCCGCTATCAACGATGTTCGCTCCGTCCGTCAAGAAGGCAAGAAATACACTAATATCGGCCCGTCTATCGTTTACCGCATCCGCGACAAAGCAGGGCAGGCGGTCGAATATAAAAACTATATGTTGCCGCTGAAACAAGATGAAGACTATTTCTTCATTACCGGCACGCGGAGCGGCTTGGCGCAGCAATACCGCTGGTTGCGCATTCCAATGGATAAAAACGGTAAAATCGATACCTTTATGGCTTTGCGCCAATATCTGAAAGACGATGCGGCACGCCGTAAAACCGTTGCTAATGCCGTTAAAGGCGCGCCTGCCGAAATCCGTGAGCAATTCATGGCGGCGGCGGAAAACACTTTGTCGATTTTTGCCAAAGGCGGCTATTTAGCTTTGGACGAGTTTGTTACCACCAATATTCCGAAAGAGCAGCAGGAAAAAATGCAGGGCTATTTCTATGAGATGCTCTATGGCGTGATGAATGCCGCTCTGGAAGATACGATCAGCACATACAATCTGCCGGCTTGGCCGCAAGACGAAAAGCGCAACCGCTTCCTGCTGCATGCAATGGACGCGTACACCGGTTTGACCGAGTATCCTGCGCCGATGTTGCTGCAATTGGACGGCTATTCCGAAGTGCGCTCTTCCGGATTGCAGATGACCCGTTCTCCGGGGGAATTCTTGGTGTATTTGGGTTCGGTATTGCTGGTGTTGGGCACGGTGTTTATGTTCTATATCCGTGAAAAACGTGCTTGGCTGCTGTTTTCAGACGGCCGTATCCGTTTTGCCATGTCTTCCAGCCGTAACGAACGCGACTTGCAGAAAGAATTTCCGCAACACACACGGCAATTGCAGCAGCTTGCCAAGGATTTGAACCATGAATAACAAACATCAGGCCTTGCCCGAGCATGAGCTTCTGACACACAAATCATTTATCCGAAACCTCAACCTCTTCGACTGGGCATTCGCACTGCTGATTGCCATCGGTGCGTTTATTGCCCAAACCCAGGCCGGTCTGCACATGGACATCTACGAAATGGTGATTTTGTGGGTGAGTGCCGGTATTGCCGTTTTTCTGGGTTGGTTTTTCAAACCGATGCGCTGGTTTATCCCTTTGGGCGTGTGCTTGGCGTATTTGGCCGTTGATTTGTATGGCGGTGACATCAAACACGCAGACGGTTTCCTGCTCAAATACCTGTTAAGCAGCCAGTCGGCGATTATGTGGCAATGCGCGTTTGTGTTCTTCGCCTTGTTTGCCTATATCGTCGGCGCAATAGCGGCGGTGCGTAAAAATGTGCCGTCCAATACGCTTTTGGGCATGGGTACCGTGTTTGCGTGGGTTTCCGCGATGGCGGGCTTTGTCGGTTTGCTGGTGCGCTGGCATGAAAGCTATCTGCTGCGTCCCGATGCCGGCCATATTCCGGTTTCCAACCTTTACGAAGTATTCATCTTGTTCTTGGTCATTACGGCGCTGATGTATCTCTATTACGAAGGCCGTTTTGCCGTACAAAAACTGGGCGGCTTCGTCTTCAGCTTTATGGCGATTGTGGTCGGATTTGTCTTGTGGTACAGCGTTTCACGCGAGGCGCATGCCATTCAGCCGCTGATTCCTGCTTTGCAGTCTTGGTGGATGAAAATCCACGTTCCGGCCAACTTTATCGGCTACGGCGCATTCTGTATTGCCGCCATGCTGGGTTTTGCCGAACTGCTGGCACTCAGAAAAGAAGATGCAGGCAAAAAATCATGGTTGCCGCAATCTCAAGTCATTGAAGAAGTCATGTACAAAGCGATTGCCGTCGGTTTCCTGTTTTTCACGATTGCCACCATTCTCGGCGCATTGTGGGCGGCCGAAGCGTGGGGCCGCTATTGGAGCTGGGACCCGAAAGAAACTTGGGCATTCATCGTTTGGCTGAATTACGCTGTCTGGTTGCATTTGCGGCTGGTGGCAGGCTGGCGCGGCAGGGTGTTGGCTTGGTGGGCGGTTATCGGCCTGGTCATTACCGCCTTTGCCTTTATCGGCGTGAATATGTTCTTAAGCGGCCTGCATTCGTACGGCACTTTGTAAGCCGCTTATCCCTCACTTTATTTCAGACGGCCTTTTTCCGTTTTCGGAGAAAACGCCGTCTGAATCGTTTTTAATCATTTTTTCAGACGGCCTCAAACCATGTTGGTATTAGGAATTGAATCATCTTGCGACGAAACCGGCGTTGCGCTCTACGATACCGAGCGCGGCCTGTTGGCGCATCATTTGCACACCCAGATGGCGATGCATGCCGAATACGGCGGCGTTGTCCCCGAATTGGCCAGCCGCGACCATATCCGCCGTGTCGTGCCGTTGACGCAAGGTTGCTTGAAAGAAGCAGGCGTAGGCTATGCCGATATCGACGCGGTTGCTTTTACGCAAGGCCCGGGCTTGGGCGGCGCATTGCTGGCCGGTTCAGGCTTTGCCAATGCATTGGCGTTTGCCATCGGCAAGCCCGTTATCCCCGTCCACCATCTTGAAGGCCATTTGCTCTCGCCTTTGTTGGCAGACGATAAGCCTGAATTTCCATTTGTCGCTTTGCTGGTGTCGGGCGGACATACGCAATTTATGGCTGTACGCAGTATCGGCGATTACACCTTGCTGGGTGAAAGCGTGGATGATGCGGCAGGCGAGGCGTTCGATAAAACGGCCAAGCTTTTAGGTTTGCCTTATCCCGGTGGTGCCAAATTATCCGAGTTGGCCAAACTCGGCACACCTGATGCTTTCTCATTCCCACGCCCCATGCTCCATTCGCACGATTTGCAGATGAGCTTTTCCGGTTTAAAAACCGCCGTTTTAACCGCTGTCGAAAAAGTCCGTGCCGAAACAGGCAGCGATGAAATTCCGGAACAAACACGAAACGACATTTGCCGCGCTTTCCAAGATGCGGTAGTCGATGTGTTGGCGGCCAAAGCCAAAAAAGCGTTGTTGGATACCGGCTTCAGAACTTTGGTAGTTGCCGGCGGTGTGGGTGCAAACTGGAAACTGCGTGATGAATTTTCACAGTTGGCCGTCAAAATGCCGTCTGAAAAAGGCAAACCCAAACCGCAGGAAGAAAAAATCAATGTTTATTTTCCGCCGATGGCATATTGCACTGACAACGGCGCAATGATTGCCTTTGCCGGCGCGATGCGTCTTGCCGAGCGTCAGGCTGTCGGCGCATTCAATGTCAAGCCGCGTTGGCCGCTGTCGGATATTGTGAAACAGGGCTGATGTATTAGACTGCTTCGATGCAATGAAAGGCCGTCTGAAATGACGAATTTATCTAAAGGTTTGCTGGCGGCCATAACGTCCAATGCATTGTTTGCCATGCTGTTTTTGTACGGCATATGGATGCAGCCGATGAGCGGTACGGAAATTTTCGCGTGGCGTATGGTGGCGATGTTGTCGGCTTTATGCGTGCTGATGACGATGGTCAACGGTTGGCAGGCTGCGGCGCGGTTTGCGAACAATATCGGCCGTGATTGGAAGCGGTGGCTGTTGATTGTATTGCCGACGCCGATATTTGCCAGCCAGTTGTGGCTGTTTGTCTGGGGGCCGGTCAACGGGGAAGGGGTAAACATCGCCATGGGTTATTTCCTGTTTCCTTTGGCGATGATGCTGGGTGGACGGATTTGGTTTAAAGAGCGTTTAAACCGATTGCAGACGGTTGCCGTTGTGTTGGCCTGTGCAGGCGTGGCATGTGAATTGGTACGGTCGGGTGCGTTTTCGTGGACGACTGTATGGGTGTTTGGTACTTATCCGTTTTATTATCTGCTGCGCCGAAAACTGGGCGTGCCTTCTTTAATCGGACTGACCTTTGATTTAGTAATGATTACGCCGTTTGCGTTAGCGTATATTTTGCTGGCAACGGATACTCCGGCGATGATTGCGGCCAAACCGGCATTAATCTTTTTTATTGTGTTGTTGGGCTTCAATAGCGCAATATCCATGCATTTGAATTTGAAGGCAAATCAGTTACTTCCGGTTGCGGTGTTCGGCATGTTGAGCTATTTGGAACCTGTATTGCTCTTTATCGTGTCGATTGTGTGGCTGGGCGAGCCGGTACCAAAAGGCGCATTG
>ERZ773256.20-NODE-20-length-23470-cov-7.15943_pt1 | contig 23470 bp, 15 predicted proteins | sample MGYA00580513_ERZ773256 | MGnify/ENA primary metagenome ERZ773256 (study PRJEB29015, sample SAMEA2738147) | human oral metagenome | biome: human oral; feature: human-associated habitat; material: saliva | place: China | collected 2201 ... | reverse complement strand
GCCGCCGTCACCGCGGCCCCCGCGCCTACAGCGTCCGTTGACTTCGACCTCGGCAACTACAGCCAGACCCGCAAGTGGCGAGGCACCGCCACCATCGCCCCACAGTCCGGCGCGACGATCACCAGCGTCGAAATGCGCCGCTACGACGCTTCCGGCACCCTCACCGCAGCAGGCCAGGGGACAGTGGGCGTGAACCAGCTCCCCGCCGACATCACGGCCCCCACCCGCATCGTCTACATCGTCCACACTGACAAGGGCGTGTACGCTGCGGGCATCCTCGCCACCAACGTCGGCGCAACCCCCATCACCATGACCGGGGTCCTCCCAACCGACACCGGCGCGCTCGCGCTCGCGGACGGCTCCTACAGCGTCGGCACCAGCCGCATCCCCGCGTCTGGCACCCCCACTGCCACGTGGGACAACACGGTCTTCACGCTCGGCGCTCACACCGTCGTCGGTGAACCGTCGATCACGGCCATGACGCTCGACCCCGCCGAAGGCCCAGCCTGGGGCTTCTATACGACTCTCCCTTCTCTCACGGCGACGATCAGCTCCGACACGCAGATCGTGTCCGCCACGACCGATGAGGGCTACCCGGTGACCGTCAGCGGTACCACCGCCACCATCAACCTGTCCGGCAAGCCCAGCAAGGCCACGCTGCGCGTCACTGACGAGTTTGGCCGCACCGCCAGCCAGGCCATCACCATCCCCTACGATGATGAAGGCCCGCAGTTCTCCAACCTCCGCGCAACCGGAGGCCAGGTCAACGCCTACGGCGACTACGCCACAGCAGGCACCGTGACCATCAGCGGTACCGCCACCGACAGCCCCTCGGGCGTGTACTCCGTGGAGCTCGTCAAGGACGGCGAAGTCGTCACCACCCTCAAGCGCCAGGGCGGCAACTTCACGTTCTCGATTACTGAGGCCGGCACCTACACGGTGCAGACCATGGACGAAGCAGGCCTCACCAACGAGGTCGGCCTCAGTGCCTTCACCGGCGGTGACACGGACGTGCTGGCAATCGACTCCACCATCCCCACGCTCACCGTCCCCGACGCGATCGCCAACGCCCAGACACTCGGCGACGGCCAGTACTGGCTCACCTCCGCGCCCACGGAAGACCTGACGTTCACCTTCAGCGACGACCAGGAGCTCTCCCCGCGCGGTATGAGCCTCATCTTCGACGGTCGCCCCGTCACCCCCACCCGCGTCGCTGATAACAAGTACTCGTTCACGATCCCCGCGTCTGAGTTCACCGACGGTACGCGCCACCAGATCGACTTCTACGGCGCAGACCGCGGCCTCCACCGCACCTCTTGGGCTGGCACGATCTCAACGTCAACCAGCCAGGCCACCATCAACGCCATTGTCCGCAACAGCGGTGACATGAATGTCACCCCTTACGGCACGTTCTCCCGCACCCCCATCCAGGTGCAGCTCACCCCCCAGGGCGGTGGCGGCCTCGCGCAGACCTACACCGACTCCAGCGACGGCATGACCGTCTCCCCCGACGGTGTCGCCACCATCACCGGCAGTGTCAAGGACCCCACCGTCACCGTCACTGACCCGCTGGGTCGTTCACAGACGCTCCACGTCGCAACTGCGCTCGGCTGGCCTTCCAAGTTCGCAGCCGTGGACACGCAGGCCCCCACCATGACCACCGACGTCACGGCTACGGACGGGACTTGGTTCTCCTCCACCAACGGGGCAATCACCAGCTTCACCGCCCACGACGACAACGGCATCGCCACAATGACCGCCACCGTCAACGGCACCGACGTCGCCACCGTGAATCCCAGCGACAAGGCCGGCGAAGCCGCCACCACCGGCACAATCGACGTGGACTACTCCAAGGTCGCTCGCGCAGCTGACGGCTCCTACCAGGTCACCATCACCATGACCGACCTCGCAGGAAACGTCAGCGCCCGCCAGTACACGTTCTACGTGGACGACCAGGCCCCGACGATCACGAACTTCATTGTCGTCAACCCCACGTACGCGCCGGGCAAGACCATCAACGGTTCCGACCGCTACGGCCTGTTCGTCCAGGGAGCCACCCGCATCAAGGTGCAGGTCTCCGACCCCGCCCCATCGTCGGGCCTGGGCACTGCGCTCATGACGTTCTACACGCCGTCAGGCACCGTCATCCGCACCGAATCCGCGCCCATCAACTCCGGCGTGGCAGAGTTCGACGTCCCCAGCGGCTTCAAGGGCTTTGTTTCCGCTACAGCCACCGATAAGGTCGGCAACGTCAGCGACAGCCAGCGCCCCGACGGCCTCGTGTCTGAGGACTCGAATACGACGATCACGAGCACTGATCTATCTGTCGAGCTTGGCACCCCCGCTGCAACCAACAGTGCGGGCGTTCCCCTCTACAAGGACGCCGCGTCTGGCACCCTCACGGCTACGGCCACCCAGTCCGGTATCCGCACCCTCACCTGGGGGTACGGTGACACGACCCTGGGTACGGCAACCGTCTCCCCTGACGGCCAGGTCGATAACCCCGCGGTCCAGGTGACCGCCACCGACAAGAATCTCATCACCGGCGCATCCGTCCCCCTGACGCTCGCCGGTGAATACCCCGCCCAGGACGTGTGGATCCGCGTCGCCGACAACGCGGGCTACGAGGCTGAAACGCGCCGCACCATCAGTGTGGACGCAACCGCTCCCGAGCTTACGGTCACGTTCGACCAGACCAACCAGTCCGGCTTCTACAACACCGACCGCCACGCAACCGTCACCGTCCGTGACAATAACTTCGACCCGGGTAGCCTCACCACCACCGGCCTTGCCGGCACGTGGGGCACCTGGGTCCACTCCGGCGACACCTGGACGAATACAATCACGTTCGCCGACAACACGGACTACGACTTCACGCTGTCCGCAGCCGACATGGTTGGCCACGAGTCCGACACCTTCATGTCGGGCCGCTTCACCGTGGACAAGATCGCGCCCGTTGTCTCCGTCGCCTGGAACACCACCGACGTGCGCAACGGCAAGTACTACAACCAAGTGCGCACCGCCACCATCACCGTCGTCGAAGAGCACTTCGACCCAGCCCTCAACCAGCTCACCGGCACCGGCAGCATCAGCGGTTGGAGCAGCGTCGGATCCACACACACGGCGACCGTGACGTTCCCAGAGGGAGTCCACACCTTCGGGTTCCACACTACTGACCAGGCAGGCAACCCCAGCAACGAGGTCACCGAAGGCGAGTTCATCGTCGATACCACGAAGCCCGAAATCAGCATCAGTGGTCTCACGAAGGGCACCGCCTACTACCAGCTGCCCACCGTTGGCGTGACCTACAGCGACACCAACGCGGACCCCAGCAGCGTCACCGCCGTCCTCGTGGGCCGCAAGGGCAACGTCTTCAAGCCCACAGTCACCGGCGGCTACCTCGACCTCTCCGAGATCCCCGAGGAAGCCAAATACGACGACCTCTACACCCTCACCATCAAGGGTATGGACCTGGCCGGCAACGACCAGACCGCCAGCGTCGAGTTCATTCTCAACCGCTACGGCTCCAACGTGGACGTGACTGGTACCAACTACCAGGGCCGCTACCTCCAAGCCCCCGTGGACGTAGACCTCGAGGAGACCACCGTCGAAGCCCTCAACGAGGACAAGACCGACATCAAGGTCACCCTCGACGGCGCACCCTACCCCATCGCACCCGCACTCCAGTCCACCACCCGCACGGGCGGCGACACCAGCGACTACGTGTACGATTACCACATCGACAAGGCCGCCTTCCAGGAGGAAGGCACCTACCTCATCCAGGTCATCTCCCAGACCGAGGGAGGCCTCGACCAGGTGAGCCGCCTCGGCTACAGCTTCGTCGTGGACTCCACGAACCCCGAGATCCAGGTGTCCGGCATCCGAACCGACGCCGCCTACCGCTCCGAGAGCCGCGACTTCACCGTCACCCCACGAGACATGACCACCGTGACTCTCGAAGCTCAGGTGGATGGAAAGACCGTGCAGCTCCTCTCAGACGAGAACGGCGTCTACACGGGCACCCTGCCTCAGTCCACGAGCGCGCACACGGTCGTCCTCAAGGCCACCGACATGGCGGGCAACGTCACTGAAACAACCATCAGCGACGTGTACGTCAACGCCTCGACCTTCGGACAGGTCATCAACTGGCTCCGCCACCACGTTCTCGCGACCAGCGCCGTGGGAGGAATCCTCGCGGCAGCCGCAGCACTGATCGTGTGGGCGCGCCGACGCAAGAACGAGAACTGACCAGAGCATCGTAGTTCAGGGGAGGGCTGCCGCATTTCGCGGTGGTCCTCCCCATGTTTGAGGATATCCACACGGCGCAAATGGCAGATCAACACGATGAATCTGTTACCATTATCCAGGAAACTATAGAAGGAGCACTGAGAAATGACATCAACCCCCAGGAAGCGTATGCGCGCGCAGCGCATGTTGGCTGGGATCGCGGCAGCGGGATTCATCGCTGCTGGCCTGATCTCTACGCCAGCGTTCACGCCGCCAGCTCACGCGGAAAAATCCCCGACCGTGAACATGCCGACGTTTGCGCCCGACGTGTTCTACGTGTACGTCAAGAAGGGAGAGTACCTATGGTATGACTTCAAGGGCCGTCAGCCCTCCTACGTCCTTGATGGGGACGGTAACGCGGTCAATATGACCACGTGGATGGGCGGTATGGCGTCTCCCTACGCCCCCCGAGACGGTGTCTACCAGATCGGGTACGACCCATATATCGACCACGACAACCGATACGCGAGCAACGACCAGTTCGCGTGGAACGTCCAGGCAGTTGATTCGAGCAATCACACGATCCTCGGGCGCGTGTGGGCCGACAAAGTCTTCGTCGGCCAGCGCCTATCCTTCGACTGGGAAAATCCAGCCACCCCGAAGCCTGACTCGGTCGGTGAGGTCAACCTGGTCGCCGTCTCACCAACCGGCTACCGTTACCAGGTGAACGCCAAGGAATACGGTGGTATCCAGTCCGTCATCGCCGCCACGTCCTCTGGCATCAACAAGGTCGTTACGAAGGATGGCCAGGACTACTGTGAGCCGTCGTACCAGTCCTACGACGACTGGGCTATCCGCGACGGTTCAGGCTACGACGCCTACGCACCCAACGGCGACGAGACCGGCACGTGGGTGAAACACTACCGCACCAACTACAAGTGCGGCGAACGCTACAAGCTGTTCTTCACCACCCCCGCAGCCGACCTCCCCGAGAGCATCCTGCCCACCCCCAAGGCCCTCGGCACCCCCACCGTCGAACTGAAGGACCTCGGCAACCACAAGGCGCAGGCCGTCATCACTGGCCTCGACAAGTTCGCAGCCTATACGTTCAACGCCGCTGGGAATGAAACAACCGTCCAGGGTAAGACGAGCGTCACCATCAACATTGACGCCGACCAGGCCGTTGACTGGAGCCTCAAGGCGGCCTCCAGTAACGAGCTGCACCTGATGATGAGCGACGTCGAAATGCTCGGCGGCCTCACCATCAAGGCACTCAACGGCCCCACAGCAGGGGACGCGACGGTCTACTGGGATGACAGCAACCTCACGTCAGGCCGTTACGTAGAGAACACGACTGTTCCCACCAGCGCGCTCACGGGCGTGAACTCGGATACGGCTACTGGCGTTCACGGATGGAACTCCAACAACGTGAACCCCATCCTTCACCGCGAGTATGCAGTTGCGGAGAAGGCCACGTACGGCGACGGTCGCATCATCGACACGTGGGCCCGCTCCGGCGAAGCCCGCGAGTGGTCCGGCTCTTTCATCCCCGAGACCCCATCCATCTCGCTGGTGAAGACTGTTACTGAGAAGACCTACGGTGATACGGACACGCAGCTCCACTGGACCTACGTTGCTACCAACACCGGCAACGTTCCCCTGACGAACGTCCACATCATCGATGACACCTACGACGGCGGCTACACGGGCACCGACCCCGACACCGTCAACGCGATCACCAAGACCTGCGACACTGTCCAGCCCGGCGACACGTGCACGTGGGAGAACATCGTCAGCCCCCTCGTGGACTCCGACTTCCCTGACGCTGGCAAGACCGTCACCAACACGGCAAAGACCACCGGTGTCAGCCCCGCAGGCATCACGGTCACATCCGACCCGTCCTCCGACTCGTCCACATACGTGCCGGCCAAGCCCGCGATCTCCATTGAGAAGACCGTGGACAAGCCAGAGTTCCACTCCGGCGACAAGCTCGCATGGACATTCACAGTCACGAACACCGGCGACATCAGCCTGCACGACGTGGCCGTCGTCGAGGACTCCTACAACGGCAACACGCCCCTGTCCGACGTGTCCTGCCCCGACACAACGCTCGCAGTCGGCGCATCCATGACCTGCACAGCCACCTCCGACACCGACGACACCGACATCCGCCGCGGCGACGTCACGAACACGGCCCACGCGACCGGCATCTCCGATGGCCGCAACCGCAACGTCGAGTCCGACCAGTCAACCGCCAAGTCGATCGGCAAGGTCACGCCCGTCACCGTCATCCCGCAGCTGCCCATGACCGGCGGCACCGGCATCGTAGTCATCGCCGGCATCGCGATCATCGCAACGCTTTCAGTTGCAGGCATGACCATCGCATACAAGCGTCGCTCCACCGAGAACGACGAGAACTGACCCCCAAGGAAAGGAAACACACCTATGAAGACAACCCGATACGCAGTCGCGTCCGCGACCGCAGCACTCGCGCTCGTGAGCCTCATGGGCGCTGGCATCGCCAACGCGGCCCCCAGCCCCATCCTCGACGGTGGCCCCACCCAGGGCACCATCAAGATCCACAAGATCAAGGGCGTCGAGAGTGGTACCCGCGCTGACGGCACCCCGCTATCCGACCAGGCCCGCCAGGCACTCGGCGAACCACTCGCCAACGTCACGTTCGACCTGTACAAGATCGACGGCATCGACGTGCACTCCACTGCGGGCATGGCCATCGCAGAGAAGGCTGCGGACATCACCATCACCCCCGAGATCGTCGCCTCCGGCAAGCTGACCATCAACGGCAAGGACTACACGTTCGCCAAGACGACGAGCATCACCACGAACGCCACCGGCGACGCATCCGCGACCGTGGATCTGGGTGTCTACATCGTCAACGAGAACCTGACAACCTACCCCGGCGATGCTTCCGCGATCACCCCGGCAGCACCGTTCCTGGCAATCATGCCGCAGACCAATCCGCGCAACCACGCTGACTGGCTGTACGACCTCGACGTGTACCCGAAGAACACGGAGAACGCGATCGACAAGATCGTCAAGGACGGCAACGTCGGTACGCAGAATCAGGATGGCTACAAGGTCGGCGAGAACCTGACTTACACGCTCGCCTCCACCATCCTCGCGGGCGACACCAACGGCGACGGCAACATCACCGGCGCAGACCTGGGCTACTACTACGTCGAGGACACCCTTCCCGAGGGGACGAGCTACACCTCAAGCACGGTGCAGGCCGGCACCACACCCCTTACCGAGGGAGCCGACTACATCGTGAGCCAGAACGGCAACAAGATCGGCTGGTCTGTTACGGAAGACGGCCTGAACAAGCTTGCTGCGAACTCTGGCAGCAAGCTCACGATCGACATTGTTGCCCGCGTGGACGCCAACAACGTCACCGGCGAGCTCAAGAACCAGGCGTGGTTCATCCCCTCCAACGCTTGGCTCGTCAACCACGGCAACAAGCCCGGCACCCCCGGCAACACGCCTCCCGAGACCCCCAACAAGCCACCAAAGTCTCCCGAGGTTGTTTCCAAGTACGGTGACATCGTCCTGAAGAAGACGGCGACCGACGGCACCGTGCTCGCGGGCGCAGAGTTCAAGGTCTACCGTGCCACGGGCGGTACCGTGTGCGACGCTGCCGCCGTCTCCGGCGACCCTGTTGCCACGTCGGCTCCCACCGACGCTCAGGGGTTCACGAAGGTCGCTGGCCTTCAGCTCTCCAACTGGTACAACGGCGCAGAGCAGACCAATCTGCACTCCTACTGCATCGTCGAGTCCAAGGCCCCCGAGGGCTACAACCTCCTACCCTCGCCCGTCAAGTTCGACCTGACGGTTCCCGGTGAGGTCACGGACCTGGCAGCAGCGTTCGCGGATCCGCAGCGCGATGTGAACACCACTGACGACACGGGCGGCTCCCGCACCATCGTGGACACGAAGAAGCCTCTCCTCCCGTTCACGGGTGGCGCAGGTATCGGTGTGATCGGCTCTGCCGCTGTCATCATGGCTGGCGCAGCTGGCTTCTTCGCCCTCCGTTCTCGCCGCAAGCAGGAAGAGACCGCCTGACGGCCCCTCTTCCACACCATTGTGAGGCCCCGCGCTGACCGGCTAAGCTGCGAAGCGCGGGGCCTCCCCGCACCACAAAACAGCCACACAACACAGGACAAACGGCGATAATTCAGCCTAAAAACCGTAGACAGATGATATTCTTTATACGGAAATGGCAATACGGAAGGAATATCTATGAAGGCAGCAACCATGCGACGCTTTTCGGCAGTGCTCATGCTCGTCGTCGCGCTCATGCTCGCCTACCCCACCGTAGGTACCATCTGGGAGAACCAGCAGGCCCGCGAAGCAGCAGTCCAGCAAACCCAACAGGTCGAAACCCTCAAGCGCCAGCAGCCCGAGAAGGTCGCGCAAGCTCTCCTCGACGCTCACGCCTACAACCGGTCCCTCATGGGCGTTCCCCTTGTTGATCCCTACAGCGCCACGTCGAGTGAGCACGACGCAGCCGCCTGGGACAACTACCTCCACCAGCTCGCCGACACCGACGTAATGGGGCGCATCCGAGTCCCCGACGTCGGAATCGACCTACCTATCCACCACGGCACCAGCGACGAAGCCATGCGCACCGGCGCAGGCCACCTCTACGGCACAGCACTCCCCGTCGGCGACACAGGCGCACGCCCCGTCCTCTCCACCCACACTGGCCTACGTAGCGCCACCCTCTTCGACCGCCTCACCGACGTGAAGATCGGAGACACGTTCTACGTGGACGTGTACGGTGAAACCCTCGCCTACAAGGTCACCCGCATCGACGTCATCACCCCCGACCAGATCGAAGCCCTCGCCCCCACGCCCGGCAAAGACCTCGTGACCCTCATGACCTGCACCCCCTATGCGGTTAACTCACACCGCCTCCTCGTCACCGGCGAACGCGTCCCCTACGACCCCGCGACCGACCCCGCGCCCACCACCGCCGCTGCAACCACCAACCCCGTTAACTTCATCCTGAATACGATCACACCCCTGCCCTGGTACATGCGCCTCATGGGAGTCGCATCCCTCGGCGCTCTTACCACGGGCGTCTTCATGGCAATTCCCAAGAAGGAACGTTCACGATCGCAGGTGAACGTATGATCAGCATTGACACGCTCGAGAAGCGCACCGTGAGTGCCTTGTCCTACTTCGGGCTCTACAAGCTGCACCTCGTGAACCTGTACCTGGCCTACGCGCAAACACAGCCGTGGATCCTCAACAAGCCGGAACTCAGCAACGTAACGAGGTCCATCATCCCCACGCTCAGCTGGAAACTCGACGGCACCCCCATCAGCGCAGCAGCCCACTACCGGCTCGTCTACGCCCTCATCAAGGACGACCCCTTCATCGCCGACGACGATAAGCAGGTTATCTACGACGTATGGCAGGCCCTCCGCTGGCGCACCCACCTCATCGACCTACAGGTCAACCAGGAAAACCTCAACGCGGATAGTCGCCTCGAACGCCGCAAGACCAACGCCCCCAACAGCAGGTGGATCCTCGAGGCCCGCACCTTCGGACAGGGGATGCCCGTATTCCACACGTGGTGGGAGCACCCCGACGTCCAGGACCTCTTCCACAACACCATCGGCACCACAACCCCCATGATCGAAGCCCTCGACGCGCTCCCCGCAGGCTTTGACATGTGGGTAGCCCTCGACGGTCAATTCTCTACCGGCCAACACACTCCCCTCACAGACGCATCCCTCGACTGGATGCGCACCCACGACGGGCAGCCCTGGCAGCAGTGGGCGTGGGAGCACTTCGCCGACGACGATGCCCCCCTACCAGCGCGCCTTGACGAGAACGAGTGGCGTTCGCGGGGCGGCTGGTGGACCATCGACCCCGCCCTAGGGCGACAGATGGTCGCCTTCCCCGACGAGTACTCCACCCTCGAGCCCGCAGACCTGTTCGCCCGCCCTCCATTCATCGACCTCGGACTCGCAGGCCCCCTCACCTACGGGGATAGTCTCCCCCTTCACCTTAACGGCGACACCATCAGCATCGACGACCCCGACCTCGCTGGTCTCCCCTCGTCAGTGCCTCTCCCACCGTTGGACCAAATCATCGTCGAGCACGCCTCCAAGCCAGGGATTACACACGCCGCCCCCGGCCATATCGTCACTTACACGATGGAACCAAACGCCGCCCTCGAGGAGTACTCCAATGACCTCTACTAGCATCAAGCACACCGCACTGCGGGTCTTTGTGGGACGCGGCAAATCTGTCGCTCTCCGCGGCCCCCAGAGCATCCTCTCCGGCCCCGTCATCCCCACGCCCACCGCCTTGCAGCCCCCCGCGATGGGGCCAGCCGGTCCCGGCAGCACGCCTATCTCACCAACGCCAGAAGCCGCTAAGGATCCCCGCAACCGACCCTACGGGCACGACAACGCTGCCCTGCGCTCAGAGTTCTACTACGTCGCCTTCCAAGACCAGGCGATCGACCATGGCAGCTTGAAGCACAGGGCCCCCGCTGAGCTCCTGCCAACACGCAACCCCTCCACCTGGTACGCGCCCGCCCTCAATATCCTCCACAACACCCCCTACGCCTCCACCTACACGGACCTGTTCTCGTGGGTGGATCTCATGGAGCCAGCACTCGCTATCGACGCTGACCTACTCCAATGGGCCAAGCTCTCACCCCAGGGCAAGCAGAAGGCGCTCTCCACCCGCACGCGCCGCCTGCGCGCCCTCATGAATGCCGGCCTCCGCGTCGGAGTAGTGCGCGAAACCCATGCGACAGGCACCGTGAACCTCGATCTGTCCGCCTACAAGCGTCAGGGCTACTCCTTCGCGGAATGGGCCGAGAACATGGCCTCCGGTAGCGCACACATCCCCCTGCCGCTCATCGTCGCGATCCTCAACGCGCACCCCGACTTCACTACCCCCCAGCAGGTGATCCTCCACCTGCAAACGCAGATGAGAGTGAGCGACCTGTGATCGACGACTACACGGCCCTGTGGGTCGCCCCCATCAACGACGTAGGCCTCCCCGCGCGCGCCGCCGAACAAGTAGGCCCCCACGCCCTCGCCGAGCTCGCGGAAGCCCGTGACATCCTCGCCCCCGACCCTGCGATCAACCCGAAAGCTGTTCTGCGCCAAATCGCATGGCGCAACTACGAACAGGCGTGCAGGACCGCACGCCGCTACGGACCCCTCAGAAAGGACACCCACAATGGACAACAGCGATGACTTCTGGGATCTCCCAACCGCCAACGAGGACACCTACGAGACGACGGTGCTCCCCACCACAGACGACGAGCCGGCTCCCGAGGTCGAAAAGAAGCGCAACGCGCGCACCGTGATTCTCGGCAGCATCACGCTCGCCCTCGTGATCATCGTCGCGCTCATGGCAGCTATCGGGATCAAAAACTGGTCCCAGAAGCCTGCCACTGAGGAAACGACGGCCTCAACGCCGCAGGCGACCATCGCGCCGACGATCCCCACCCAGGATGCAACGATCGCCCCGCAGGCTGCGCCTGCACCACAGGCAACGGCCACCGCCCCCACGGCACCCTCTACGCAGCCTGCTCCAGCAGTGATCGACCCCGACACGCTGACATTCGCATCCGTGAAGCAGGCCCGTGCTGTCGTCATCAGCAAAGACATCACCGCAGTTGACGGGCAGCTCGTCTTCACGCTCCGTATCGCCCTACCTGAAGGCAAGCAGGGCGGCACATACGCGTACACAGTCACGAAGAGCCAGTATGACTCCTACGAGTCAGGCTCCCTCATCGACCTCCAGTATCGCGTCGATCAGGATGGGCGTATTGCAATCGTCCGCTAACGAGCGCCGTACACGCCACAACGCGATCCCATAGTGAATAATAGAGATAAACACACGGGAACTATCTCCACACGAAAGGCCAACTATGCCAACACCAATCACACCTCCACGCATCGTCAGACCAAAGGGGGCGACAAAACACGACGTACTCAAACACGTCGAAGACATCCCCGCCCCCAAGAACCTTAAGGCGCTCGGTGATGAGATCTACCTCGTCGCCCTGATCACCGACCCCTCTAAGGTGATCCCCGGCAAGAAGAACCCCGACGGCACACCACAGCGAGGCACTGTCGTCGGCTACAGGTTCCACACCAAGGTGCCTCTGCGCATCCCCGACTTCGGAACAGGGGACAAGTTCCGTCGCGACGCTTATGCAGTTGAAGACCCCACTCGCTACAAGAACATCGAAGCGGGCACGGACTTCGACCTCACGCGAGGGGAACTCGCCGCGTTCGCGGGCAAGGTAGGCACGCGCATCACCGGCCAGAACCCGGACATCGACCAGGAACAGGCCCTCCTGATCGAGGCACGATGGGGCCGCGGTTCCTCCCCCGACAGTCGCCCAAGCGCCGTCCTCCTACGCCCCGACACCCAAACCATGGGCGTCAGATCCCTTATCGGCCTGTACCCGGAGAACCCTGTCCTCAACTACGTCCAGACAGGCGGATACGAGGATGATGAGCACCAGTACTTCAAGGCCAAGGGCTACAGGGCGCTGCGCCCCGAGTTCGAGGGGACCAAGTTCGCGCCCCTCGGCTATAACACTGCCGACAACCCCCCTGCCCCCAAGAAGAGCCGAGAACAGAAGAAGGCCGAGGAATCAGCGAAGCTGTCGAAGCTGTTCTCCGAGCTCTACCCCGATAGCGGCGACTGACAGAGCAAGGCCCGCGCCCGCACGGTCACCGACGCTCTCACCACACACCCATCAACCGTATCGACCGTAAGAAAGAAAGGAACGTCGTGAAACTCGCTCCCGCGATCACCCGCACTGCGCTGACGTGCGCGCTCATCGTCGCCCCAGCCGTCACCGGAACAGCAGTCAGCGCCGCCCTCGCATCCCCGACGCAGGGAATCGTCGCCACCTACGACAGCGACGCAAACACCGACACTCCCGCCCCGCAGCCCACGCAAGCCCCCGGCACCAACCAGCAGGGCACGACGCAAAACCCCGGCCTCCCCCAGCAGCAGGGCACACAGCAGACCAACCAACAGCCACAGCCCTCGCAGGGCAGCAACAGCCCTTCCAAGCCGCAGCTTGACGTCACCACCCCCGGAACTGATCCGTTGATCAAGACGGATCACTCGAAGGACAAGGGAACGTGGCTTCCTAAATGGAGTGACGACGAGAGTCTTAAACAGGGTGCAGAGAATGCCCACCCAGCTGCAGCTATCTTCTCCTTTATTACCGGCTGGTTGCTCTCGCTTTTGATTGCAATTTATGCGCTCATTAACATGCTTGGTCTTTTCTATGTTTCCGTCAGTATTGGCTTTATCCGCACCATCCTCTCGGGTGGCATGTACGGGAACGGAACCGGAAGCCAGTCCGGCGCGAACTCCATGGGAATGGGCATGGGGATGGGCGGCAACCCCAACGGCGGCGCAAAGGCACAGGGAGGCTGGCTCAAAGCTATGCGCGTCGTTCCTGCCACAGCCATCCAAGCTGTCGAAATGGCCGAGTCTGGCGAACGTGGAGGCCCCTCTGGCAACCAGATGGGCACAATGATGCCAGGAGGCTTCGGCGGTGCACCGCAGCAGGTTGGAGGCAGTGCGAAGCCCATCACGCCGATCCGTTACTACCTCCAGAAGCAGGCCTGGGAAATCGTTTGCCTTGGTATTGCGATCATCGTCCTAGTGCTTTCGCCGGTCCTCTTCGATACCGGTATCGCGTTCGGTAATGGGATCAGCCAGGTTCTCTACTGGGTCCTGTCCCAGATCTTCTAACCCGCCACCGGGGCGACGCTACTCCAGCAAACAACCGCGGGAGGCGTCGCCCCCCACCCGCCAGAAAGGAAGCCCATGGGCGCATTCAAGGACGCATTTACGCAGCGCTTCATGCCCAACAGCCGCCGCCAGGCCACCGAAAGCGCGCGCGTCTCCGCATCCACAGCAGACGCGCTCCTCACCATGCTCAAGGAGTACGTCCCCACCAACGGAGACGTTCTAGAATTCGACATCATCCGTGCAGCCGAGGAAGCAGCCGTCATTCAGGCCATGTCCGACCCCAAGATCATGGCCACGTACAACATCTGGCAGGATGCGGAGGTGCGTACCAAGTACTACGCCTCCATTAAGACCCTGGAGTTCGCATGACCGTCAGAACACCACGCATCCGACAGGCGGCGGAAACCTGCCAGGTCAGCCACGCGCTCGCACACGACATCATTACACGGTACGGGGAATGGACAGCTAAGCAGGCGACCAGCGCTACCCAGCCGACCACCGTCAGTTACCTTGGTGTTATCGAGTTTTCCAACGGTACCCCCAGCTACGGCCTCAGTGAACGCCAACCCCTCGAGGCCCAGTACGCCGCCTTCGCAGCCGAGTATGGGTATGACATCGAACTCGCACGCACTGTGCTTGCCGCATACGCGAGCACCATCACCCGCGAGCTCGCCACGTCGGGACGCGCGGTCCTCCGCGGTATCGGTGCGCTGCACGTCAGCGACACCGGGAAAGTCCGCTTCAACCGGGCAACCGCCGTTGCCAAATGGGAAGGCACTGACACGACGTTCCGTACCTGCGTCAACCCCGCCTTCCGTCAGCGCTTCAACGACCTACAGGAGGCCACAGCCTAATGCAGGGAGCAACCCACCGCGCCGGAGGCGTAGCAGCATGCATGATCGGGTACACGGCCCTCGCAGCGCACCATGCGCCGCTCATCGAAGCGGCCCCCATCGCCTCACTGGTCGTCCTGTACCCGTTCGCCCTGTGGGGGTCCACAGCAAGCGACCTCGACCACCACCCCGGTAGCGTGTGGGATGAGGTGAAGCTCGTCGGCGAACGATCCGGCCACTCGATCCCTTCCCAGGATCCCGTATCCAGGACGATCAGCCACATCCTTCACCTCACCAAGCCCCTGCGAGGAGTCTTTCCCCGTAAGTCACGGACAGCTCAAATACTGAGTATCCTTGACTGTCGGCATCGCTCGTGGCAAACCCACAGTGAGCTGCCATTCCTGCTCCTCCTCGGAGTTCTCAGCCAGCTCAACCCGCTTACAACCAACCTAGGGGAGGCACTAACCCAGCTCGTACTCACAGGAATCATCTTGGGCCTCATCGCCCACCTCATCCTCGACCTACTCACCCCCGAGGGGCTACCGTTCGCAACTGGACTCTTCATCAACCGAGTGATACTCAGGAAGAAGGTCCTACCCGAACGGATCAAAATCATCCCTCACATCAAGCCCAAAGAAAAGGGCAAGCCCGGCTTCTTCTCCACTGGTGGCACTTGGGAGACGAAGTACGTGTTCAACATCCTGCACGCAGTCAACCTGGGACTCCTGGGCTGGCTGATCTACAGGCTATGGATCGCCCCCTACACATCTTTCCAACTCATCTGAAAAGAAAGACACAGAAATGAAACTCTCCCCACGCCTGGGCATGGGCCGAGCAGCGATCGCAACGCTATGCCTCGCCGTCGCCCCAATCGTTGCCACCACAACCGCCGCAACAGCAGCCCCCGTCACTGCACCCGCGAGCGCGTCGATCAGCGTCACAGCAGCAACGGGCACCCTCCCCGCAGCAGACGGCAACGGCGCTGGCAACGCCACACAGGAAGCCGACAAGGCCCTACGCACCACCGTCGCTAAGGACCTAGCTGGTAACTCCTACCAGCTCAGCGGCGGCGGCACCGTCAACGGCTCGGACATTATCAAGCCCGAGGGCACGATCAACCAGGCCATCTACTCACAGCTCACGTCGTCCGCACAGAACCAGTTCGCCAACGACCTGATGGCCAAGACGGATTCCTACACTGAGCCGACCGCTCAGGACTACACTCCTTCTCTCGCCAAGTCCTCCGGCGTGAGCACAGAGACAAAGCAGAACTGGTTCAAGGAACTCCGTTCCAACTCGGGCCTCGGCTCCAAGCTCCTGACTGCGACACTGTCTCGCGGCGTGTATGCCGACCTTGACGGCGGTGCGCGCTGGTTCGCTCCGTTCAGTGGCCCACTGTCTACCTTCCTGGGTTTCCTGGCCATCCTGATCCTGGCTGGCACGACGATTTCCGCGGTCATCGACCTCGCCTACATCACAATCCCCGCCTTCCAGATGCTCTCTGACGCCGTTGCCAACGGTGGCGGCGACGGCGGTAATGGAGGCGGCGGTGCGCTGCGCAAGGCGAGCGCCAAGATCGTCTCGACACAAGCCAGAAAGGCCGTCGAAGCTGAGGAGAACGGCCAGAACGCCGTCTGGTTCTACTTCAAGAAGGCGTTTTGGAAGTACCTGGCCGTTGGCTTTGCCCTCTGCTTCCTGGCCTACAACCTCATGTGGAGCCTCGTTGGCACGGCCATGGATCTTGTGACTGGAGCCCTCTTCTGAAACTCTCGAGGGCAGGGGAGTACATGCCAGCTCCCCTGCCCTCGTCACTATCCGCAACACGCACACGCTCATGCAAAGGCAATTCGACCCAATGACCCACACGCAGACACTCACAGGTCCCCGCAAGGCGCTCCTGGTGCTCCTCGCTACCCTCGTTGCGCTCATCCTCTCTGTCGGGCCAGCCTTCGCGGACGACAACGTGCGCGCAACCACATACATCGCCAAGAACGATGTCAACATTTCCGCGATCATCACCGAAGCGAACCGGAGCCTCAAAAACTCCCCCGAGATCATGGCCTACGACGCCAAAGAAGGGTCCGTCAGCTTCGATTTCACGACGTACAACAAGCTCGACAACAAGGACAAGCAGACCTTCATGCAGGCCGCGCTGTCGGCCACCAGCAAGAGCGGCCTCGGCGGGCAACGCAAGTCCAAGCTCTACTCCTTCATCAGCCAGCAGGACGGCAAGGTCTCAGCAGCAGTCAGCAATCTAACGACTGATGCATCTGCGAACTTCTACAGCGCTATGGCGCTCCTCAAGCCCTTCACTGGCCCATTCAGCACTTTCCTGGGGGTCGTCGCGATCCTCATTATCGTGTTCGTGACGACGAGTCTCTTCATCGACCTGGCCTTCATCGCGATCCCCGTGTTCCAAGTCGGCGACGCAGACAAGGGCATTACCCGCAGGTTCATCTCTTCCGCAGCACGACAAGCAGTGCGAGAAGAAATGGACAGCAACAAGAGCGCCTTGTGGATCTGGTTCAAGCGGAGAGTCTTCGTCATGGGTGGACTCGCCATCGCGTTGATCTACCTCATTAACGGCAGTATGTATGAGATCATGGGGTGGTTCCTCCAGGTCGCCGGAGTGAACTAAGAAAGGTTGAGCAAATGCAGAAGATCCGCAGCGCCATGAACGCGATCGCGCGCCGCATCAAGAAGACAGCACCCCGCGTCGTCATGTTCATCATGGCACTCGTCGTCACGAGCGGCGTTATCATCGCCCCCGCAGCGTTCGCAGCCGACGAGAAAACCCCCACGGGCGGCAACGCCACGAGCCGCACCGCTGCGATCATCAACCTAGCTAAGAACCAGAAGCTCTCCGACACCAATGCGTCTTCTCTCAAGCCGGAAGAGCTTCGTATCCTCGGCACCTTCGCGTCGAACTTTTATGTTCCCTTCCAGAGCCAGTTCAACTACAACGGCTCAATCATGCAGAAGGACGCCGACGCTCGCGACGCGACACAGAAGTCCGTGTCTAGCGCCCTACAGTCCACTGTCGGCATGAGCGCCGACTCCGCCGACTCCGTTGCTGCGTACATCATCGGCAACGTCTGGCAGGGCAGCGTAGACCTGTCCTTCGCATACAGCGACAGCGACTACTGGGACCAAAACGCGTCCTGGACCGTCAACGACTCCTACCCCACCGACTGGCGCTCCTTCATGCGCATGGTCACAGGTGGAGACTCCACCGAAGAGAGCTACCGCTACTTCGGCTCTGACGACCCCGCGCGTAAAGCGAAGTGGAACGCCCTCGTCTACCAGGTGAACGGCAAGACCATCCCCGCGTTCATCTGGGATCCACGCGGCGAGAAGATCACCCCCTCCACTGCCGCTCTCTACCAGGCCCTCGCCATGACCGACCTCGGCAACGGGTACGGCTCCAGCCTGTTCGACCTGTCCGTCGCCGACGTCAACTTCTCCAAGAGCGAGTCCGACGCGTACGGAGAAGGCATCGACGCCACTGCCGCCACCAAGGCGCTCAACGACTCGGCCCTGGAACAGTCCACGTTCTCAGGGAAAATGGCGATCAGCCCGTTCGGCGACATCGTCTACCGCGGCCCCAACCACACGTGGGTCGCGATCCCCGCATCCATGAACCCCAGCACATGGACCAAGGTCGATTCATCAGGCACCAGCTACGCTCCCGGTGCAGCGTTCAACACCGTCAGCTTCCAGAACCTAGTCCTGTCGAACCTCTCGTGGCAGATGCGCACGCCATGGGAAGGAACCAGTACCTACGACCACGGGTACGCGATCGACCGCATCGCAAACAGCCTGAGCTCCGCCGACGACACATACCGTCCACTCGGCGCGTTCTTCGGCAAGGCGCAGCCAGGCTCCGCCAGCGATACGACGGCCAACGACGGCTACTTCTCCGACTCGTGGAGCGACCTCAAGGACAAGCTAGAGAAGCAGGTCAAGGACAAGTACAAGAACGCCGGCCTCGCATCCGACTCCGGCGTCCATAACATGTTCGGCGACAACAACCAGAACACGATCCCCCTGATGCGCACCTGGACTCCCCTGTACCAGTCGGAGGATAAGTTCATCAAGGATGAGTGGGTCGGAGCGCACAAGAACAAGGCCGCCGAGTCCATCTACGTCGTCAACAAGATGGTCGTCCTCGACGACATCCAGGCATTCAAGGGCGACGTGCCAGAAGACGGCATGTACCAGGACGCGATCACTGCGCCCTCCGGCGGTGTCTTCGCAAAGGCCGGCAACCTCGACAAGAACACGGCCACGAACGCCTGGCAGAAGGCCCTCGACCCCGCGTCGAACCTCGCCCAGACCGCCGCATCGATGCCCAAGCCCACCGCCGTCAGCCTCTACGCCAGCTACGTCATGGCCGCATTCGGCGACGACAAGGTGAACCAGAAGATGGGCTGGAAGTATAACGCCGCCCTCCCCACCGTCAAGTCCGACGTGAAGCTCGAGGCCGACCCCGCGCAGGTGAAGAACGAGAAGGCCGACGCGATCACCAACTACCTGTACTTCTTCCTGTCTCCCAACTGGGAGTACACGGCCTACGCGTCCCAGCTCATCACGAGCAAGGTCTCCGGCCTGCTCATCCGCTGGCATGACGATATGACCGGCACCCAGGCAATCAGCATCGTCCAGGGCACCACGCGCTACACGGGATTTGCCGGCTACGTGTCCACACCCAACCTGCACGACCTGTCCTGGACAGACACGCTGATCCGCGTCTACAACGACCACGCTGTCTACCTGCTCCTCATCATCCTCATCATCCTGTGCGTCTACGCCGTCATGAGCATGATGAGCTGGAAGCAAGCACTCGGCTCCTTCGCCGTGTTCGTCGTTATCGCCCTGTCGATCTTCCCGACCATCAACGCAGTCGTGAATACGGCGAACCGTTTCAGCAACGCCGTATACAGCCAGAAGTTCACGTACTGGGCCGTCATCACACACCAGACGTACGCCACGGAGATCGACAAGGCCGCAGCAGGAGACGACTACTCGAACTACCTGCAAACCGTGTTCAACAACAGCGCCGACATGGGAACCTTCGTGTCCGACGGCACCGACGGTAAGGCCAACTCGATCAGCAACCGCGGCGGCGAAAACATCCTCCTGAAGTGGCAGTCCCCCAAGAAGCGCACCGCCGTCGAATACGGCAAGGACCTCGCCAACGCCACACAGAACAGCCCCAGCCTCGCCAAGCTCCTCAACAGCGCTACACAGCAGGCATACGGCGGCGAGACATACCTTGACGATCCCAACTCCACGTACCTGTACCGCTCCTACGTGGACATCTCCAACTCCTCCCGCTACACCTACCTCGGCGTAGCGGCCCGCGGCGACGGTAAAGCTGCTGTCAACACCGACCCCGCCACCGATAACTGGCCACAGGGACTCAAGACCAGCTACAAGAACTACAAGGCTGACCTCGACACCTACATGGGGTCCGGCTTCGCGAACCGCCCCACCGGCGACTCCAACCCAGCAACCCTGTCCTACATCACGCCGGTCCTGTCTAGCAAGATCGTCGCCGACCACTTCGCTGACGTGAACAAGCTCGACAACCTGTCCTACAACGACCACGTGGGCATCCCCGGCGGCGCATTCCAGTTCAGCCTCGGCACCTACACGCAAGGCAAGTCTGCGCGTGAGCAGATCAAGACCGCCAACCCCGCCGGCTACAACCCCGACGACGAGACCTACACGGATGCCGACTACAACGGCCTGGGAGCCTTCGCGCTCGCATCCGAGTCCCCCTACTACCACTTCTCCTGGTACACCTACGACCACGGCCTCTCTGCGAAGAACAGCGCATCCGGCGGCTACAAGGACATGCTCCTGAACAAGCCCAACCAGGGGTTCTTCTACAACAACGCCTCCGGGGAGAACGAGGACGAGACCGCCGACAACGACGGCGAGCTCAAGGACTACCTGGGAATGAAGGAACTCTTCACCTACACCATCCCCTACCTCAAGGCGGCCAACAACGTCGTCGTCGAGTACGACAAGCGCTACAGCCTCAAGACCTACCCGAACCTCCCGTTCGAGCCAGGCCACGACTCAGAGTTCCGCGACGACCCCGAGAACCGCCAGAAGTACTGGCAGAACGTCAACGTCTCCCAGCTCGCCAACATGCACTCCGCATGGGTTGACCAGCTCTACGACGCCTCCTACGCCAAGCAACAGACGATCCGCCACAACGGCAAGACCTACACAATTACCGACCCGCTCGACCCGGCCTCCTACCCTGAAGAGCGCCCCATGGTGTTCTCTCCGTCCGAGATGAACGCCTACGGCCTCACCAAGGCCGACCTGACGAGCGTCGAATCGCGCATCATGAGCGTCCTCGAGAACAGCCGCAAGCCGTTCAACGAGATGCTGAACTACTATTCCTTCCAGGACAGTGTGCTCAACAGCGCGACCTCGATGCTCACCACGTTCGAGTTCAACCGGGCCTTCTCCGACACGGAGTTCTTCGGCCTCAAGCAGGGCGTGCAGCTCTACCCGCAGTCCTACGAGCTCAAGAACTTCTCCTACGACTCCTACCTGCGCCTCATCCTGTCGAACAGCCTCCAGAAGGATGCCCTCGAGGCCGGCGACTACAACTTCTACAAGCAGGTCACACAGGAGTCCTCCATGACGACTTCCGTCATGCTCATCATCACGGACTTCCTGAGCATCTACGTGGTGCCTCTCCTGAAGTACGGGACGCTCCTCGCGATCGCCGTGTGCGCCCTCGTCTTCCTCCTCGCCGCCGTCTTCCAAGCGACCGACGGGAAACTAGTCTCCAAGGCGTGCAGAGCGATCCTCCGGCCCCTGATCATGTTCCTCCTCATCACCCTCGGTATGACGTGGGGTATCAGCCTCCTCATGGGTGATCCCGTCGACGGAGTGACCGGCCAGCTCAGCTCATCCGTGCGCCTCGGCGACCCGGTGTTCGCTCTCCTCGCGATCTGTGCGCTCAACATCATCGTGTCCCTCCTGTACTTCCGTACCCTGCGGGGAGTGTTCAAGGACGTTCGCCACTACGCCACGGCTGCATACAACAGCGTCTCCGGCGTGTTCGGCAGCGCCCTATCGAAGATCGCAGCAGTGGGCGGTATCGGCGCAGCAATGCGTCAGGGCTTCTCCAACGTCGTTGGCGGCACCGTCAACGCGGGCCAGCAGATCGCACAACGTGGCCAGGATAAGAAGGCGCAGGAAGCGCAGGCCGAAGCCGCTGCAACCAGCACGCGCCAGAAGAAGATCCAGACAGCACAGGCCGAAGCTGAGATGCAAGAAAAGCTCGGACGCTCCGACCTCGCCGACAAGATCCGACGCGACGCGCTCGCCGATACTCCCCAGTCGTCCGAGAAGCAGACTCAAAGCACTGCCTCCAGCATCAACTCCAAGATCAAGGCAGGCGCTAAGAAACTCGTGGGCGGCAAGAGCTCAAAGGGAAAGGGTGAGCGTGGTGCTTGAGGCTGTCAAGGTGGCGTTGGATCCTTCTCCTGCGCAGGAGCGGCTGTTGCTGTCGCATGCTGGCGCGGCGAGGTTTGCGTTTAACGCTGGTCTCGCGCATGTGCAGGAGGCTATTGAGGCCGGCGTGAAGCCCGAGTGGTCTTTCTATTCGCTGGTTCGCTGGTGGAACGCCAACAAGGACACGCTCGCCGTCGGTGATGATGGCGTGCCGTGGTGGGCCGAGAACTCGAAGGAAGCTGCGAACACTGGACTTCGGTCGTTAGCAGCCGCCTTGTCGAACTGGGCAAAGTCTCGCAAGGGCCAGCGCAAAGGGAAACGCGTCGGTTTCCCCAGATTCAGGGCGAAGGACCGTGCCACGCCCCGGTTCGCGTACACGACTGGCAGGTTCGGCCTGATCGAGGGCGACACGAAGGCTCTGAAACTCCCGAAGGTTGGCCGGGTGCATTGCATGGAAAACGTCGCCGAGCGCGTTGACGGGGCGCGGGTGCTGCGTATGACCGTCTCGAAGCGGGCGGGCCGCTGGTACGCTGCGTTGACCGTCGAACGAGACGACAAGCCGGTGACGAAGCCGCCGAAGGGCGGCGCAGTCGGCATCGACTTGGGCATCAAGACCCTGGCCACGCTCTCGGACGGGACGGTCATCGAGAACCCGCGCTGCCTTGCGGCCAGCGAACGGCGGTTGAAGATGGCGCAGAAAGCCCTCAGCCGCAAGGTGAAAGGCTCGCGCCGTCGCGCTAAAGCCAGGGCCAAAGTCGCCCGCATCCACGCGCGCGTCGCGAACCAGCGGCTCGACGCAATGCACAAGCTCACGACGTGGCTTGCCAGCACGTTCTCGCACATCAGCGTCGAGGATCTGAACGCAGCAGGCATGGCCAGGAACCACCGGCTCGCCAAGGCGGTAAGCGATGCGTCGTTCGGCGAGTTCCGCCGCCAACTCGAATACAAGACAGCGAAAACTGGCGCGAGACTGCACGTGATCGACCGCTGGTACCCAAGCAGCAAAACATGCTCGAAATGCGGGGCAGTGAAAGCCAAACTCCCCCTGTCCGAGCGCGTGTTCCACTGCGATGCGTGCGGCCTGTCCATTGACCGCGACCTGAACGCTGCGGTCAACATCAAGGTCGCCGGGAGTGCCCCGGAGA
>ERZ773256.18-NODE-18-length-23675-cov-3.0677_pt1 | contig 23675 bp, 21 predicted proteins | sample MGYA00580513_ERZ773256 | MGnify/ENA primary metagenome ERZ773256 (study PRJEB29015, sample SAMEA2738147) | human oral metagenome | biome: human oral; feature: human-associated habitat; material: saliva | place: China | collected 2201 ... | reverse complement strand
GGTTCCATCAGCATGAATAGTATCAACTGTCATAAAACGAGCAGGGCCTGCTCTAAAAGCAACATCATAACCCACCAGAATACATGCAGCAGCAATTGATTGATTATCTAGTCCAACAATTTGGTCTAATAGTGAAATAGCCTTATCAAATTCACCAACCAGATACGCTCCATTTAAAGAAATCTTAAACGCTTCTTTGGGCTGAGCACCATTCATCAAACGTGTTAGATAGTCTACAGCCAGACCAACAAGTCCAGGCGATACAGACTCATCTGAATTCAAGGTTTTTCCGTCATCTAAGGTAATCGCTGAAAACTGCTTCAATGGTATGTAACCACCTCTAGGCTGTTTCACTACCTTTATTCGGTTTGTTACTGAAGTCATTTTTTACCTCCCAAGTACTAACAACTATAATTAACTATGGTGAATTGCCATTTGTTATCAATAAATTGTATTGAAGTTCTATTAACGGAGCCATAGGCTATGCTACTTCTCCTCAATCTTTCATAAGCTCTTCAAATGGATTTGAAGAATATTCTGGTTCTTCCTTAAGAAACTCAATAGCTGACTTCTTCGCCAATTCCTTATAGAGCTCAATTTCCTCCATCGAATTGAAAGCTTTAGGGTCATTAGGATCCAGAAGGTATTTTCCTTCAACAAATTCTAGGCCCTCAATTTCTCGAGCCATCATCTTCATACTATAATCTAACTTATCAAACATTACTTTTTCCTTTCATTTCCGAATTCGTCACATTATACTAAAAGTCCTTGATTACTTTATCTAGTTAAACCAAATACCTATTTTGTTAGATAAAACAGAAAGACTATTAAATCAAAATGATACTGAATTCTGTTCCCTTAGTTTTTTATTTATCTCATGATTATATTTTATCAATATAGATACATAAAACAAGCACATTAACAATGCACTTGTTCCTGTATCCGACCATGTACAAACAAGTTAATACTGAGGTGCGATATATATGTACTTTTATCTTTTTGTTATGCAACATTGAAAAGAATCTGGCTATATATTTATTTAATTAGGAAATATCAAGTACTGTGAAGTCCCATTATGATACTCTACATTTCCCCAGTAACATATGGCGAACTAGTTTAAAAACACTAAAAAAGCCAAAGCTTAAGCTTCAGCTTTTATAGTCTCAAATCATCTGTTAATACGACATTGATAGGTTCTTCAGCATATTTACGATATCTCTTCAAACATAATAGTGAAACAACTACCGAAAGTAGTATCAATAAGACTCCACAAACAACCATTGCAAAGACCTGTTCAGGACGAGTGCCATAGTTCTCAGTATAGTTCAATAGTGATGCACTGGTTTCCATTTTTTGGATAACATTGGGAACAAAGTTCCAAGAAACAATTGTAAAAACTGCTAAAAAGAGTAACATTCCAAACGCCCAACTTAGAACGTATCGTTGCTGACGTGTCATAAAGTCACGCTGATTGTATTCTTCAACACATAGTCCCTTATATTGTCCATCTTTAGTAAAGAAACGTGGCTCTTCACCATTTTTAATTCGTTGAATATCACTTAAAATTTCAGCACTTAAGTGTCTAGCCGGTAACTCTTGAGCTAGTTTATTTTGTTCTTCAATATTTAACTCAGAAACATCATCAGTATATTTTAAAAGATATTCCTTAGTCTGCCCGTCAAATAATCTGACCAACTTCCTTAAAAGACGCTTTGTTTCTTTTTCCATGACTCCTCATCTCCAATCGTTCTTTAATCCTATTCTCTTATTATCACCAATTCTTTAATCCCTGTGCTATGGCACTATTATATCAAGGATTAAGAAGATATGCACTTACACAGGGACAAAAATTCCTATTAGAGTTAAATAGATAAAGAAAAGCTCCATCTCTTGATGAAGCTAAACAAGATATGTAAGACGGATTGACTACGTTTAGTCATGTCCATGTTCAGCATGATCAGCTTCAGCTACTCCATGAACTGATGTTACTTCTATTTGAGTTGTTCCAATAACGTAATTCCCACAGAAATAGAGTTTCGCACCATCTGGGTTAGCAACCTCAAGGACAAACTGACGAACATTATCTGCTTTGGCTTTAAATACTTGAGTTGTAGCATCAGAATACTTATATCCTAGCATGAATTTCGCAACAAGCTCATACTGCATCTTGGTCCTAGTAAGCGTTAAGTGATTTTGATAATCTGGTTTAACATCGGTTACGTTCTGAACAGTCTCAACATAAGAACACATTTCTTTCAGGACATTCTTTACAGTTTGCGTATCAGCATCATCTGCAGGTGTTTGTGTTTCTAAGGTCGCAAGTGCCTCTTTACGCCATCTCTCATACTTATCTTCCTTTGGAATGTCTTCAGAGGAGGAAGGTTCAATCACCTGTTCGGTGCTAGGGATTGTTTCTTTTTTCTTCGGTTCATTCTTCTTCATTAACGCAGAGACCAAAAACATGACTCCAAGAACAAGGAAAATGCTCACTAAAATAATTATGTATCTCGAATCTTTTTTCATGAGCCCAGTATAGCATCATTTATATAAGTGAAAAAGGGAGTGACACCCCCCTTTTTTTGTTTCTCGGTCACTATCTAAATTGGAGACCTTTTTCATCTAACAATACTTTGATTTCTTTGAAATCATGATCAGGATCATGAACTGTCAAATTTAATTCTTTAGTTGTCCCTTCTCTCCACTCAATGATGGCTGCATCTATCTTTCTAAAAATAACCTTACCATTCTTATTATAAGCTACAATAGTCATAGGTACATAACTTAGATAATAATCGGTAGTATTCTCAAATGTACCAGAACAATTCAATTCGTCACTATTTTCGCTACTTTTACTGATTGTAAAGTTATTCCCTTTAAAAATTTTTTTAAGTGCTTGGATTATTTCATTTTTTTGCTTCACTTTTATTCCTATGTCTAGTATATCACGTAAGTTCCTAGTATCCTGGACAGGTATCTTCTTTCTTGAATGAATATCAAGTATCAATTCATATCTCTTTCTTCTGTACTCAACCCAACGATCAGAAGAGAAATGATTATTTTCCTTCGATGTTAACTCTTTTGAATCCTCAAGAACATTTATATATTCAATAGCTAATTTCTTGAGTTTGTTATCCTTAAAAGTTCTTTCCTTATATCTTCCAACTTCCGATAACTCAAATTGTGTGGCCTTTTCATAGTACGCCGTAGTGTCCTCGTAATTCGAACTGGCATCCTCCCACCGTTTATCTAACCCTTTAGCTAACGAAATAATGAAGTCGTTATCATAGGTGATTGCCTTATTAACAGCCGAACTGCATAAGAACAATGAAATAACTATCAGAACTGCAAAAAGTATCTTCTTAGGCATAGCAATTCCCTCCTAATTCATTCCCATTACTATTATACCATTTAACAATTTCAACCCGAAAGAAACCTAGTGTATAATAACCGTTCTTTATATCGCCTATGATACCTCTCAAAAATCAAAGAGCCAGGAAAAATCCTGACTCCTTATTCAAATTATCACTTATATTTCTGTTTAATGTCACGCATCCATTTTTGAAGAACAGGACCCAAGTTCATATTAAGCATCAACTTATTGCCTGCAAAGAGATTGGTAGCTTTATCAGGATCCAGTGTTTTAGAGATCTCATCACGAAATGGAATCTCTTCTGGCTTGATAAGACTATACTCTTTAAGCGATTTGCTAAGTAAATCAGCATCAATCCCCCATTCGGATGCAAATGCTTTAACTTCTTCAAATTGTTGCTTATCCTGCCAATCCTGAAAGGCTTCATCAAAATTACTCGTAGCCGGAATGTGACCACCTACCAATTCTTCATTGACAAAGCGTTTCAAAGACTCAGCCATTTCATGCTCCCCAAGGTTACTCAACTCTTGAATTTGCTCTAGAACTAAGACCAAATTATTATCATTGATAACAATATAACCACCTTCAGTAGTCGTCTTATTTCCAATTAACTCAATGAGGCTTTGCGCATCAATAACTTGAGAACCTTGAAGTTTCGTTCTCCCTTGTAATTCCCTAATGTCTTCCTCTTCTGGTCCCTCTTCACCTCTAGGGAAAAGGTTTCTATAAGCACCTATGTACTGAAGCCACTTATGCTCATCAAGGCCAAAACGCTTATTATCCCAGACAAATTCATAATATTGTTTGACAACATTTAACTGTTTTGCAGCTTCTTTGAATGCTGCTTTAAATCGTTTTTTGCCGTCTTTATCGTCACGTAGGTCTATCCATCGTGTTGGGTCTAAAAGTTCTTGGATGAGATTAAGCATTCGCTTATTCAGTTCATCGACAGCCTCCTCATACTCAGCAACGATAACTGTATCATTCTTACCCCCGCTACCATAAAGTTCAAGGGCAGCCCTAACAAGCTCTTGTGTCATTCTTGGATATTGGAAATTAATAATCGTTCCAAATTCCTTTGAAGAACCATAAACACGATTAGTTCTAGAATAAGCCTGAATCAAACCTTGAAGTTCAAGACGTCTATCAACATAAAGGGTGTTAATACGTTTTGAGTCATAACCTGTTAGTAATTGGTCAGCAACAATAAGAATATCGATATTCTTAGGGTTTCTACCACTACCCCCACGTTTTGCACGGTCCGTAACATCTTCAAAGTAAGCAGCTTCTCCATGAGTCTTATTGCCAGGAGTAAAGGAAATACCAGTAAAGTTTGCATAGTCTTCAAACATCTCATTAACGACTTCTAGAGCAATATTATCTGGATCATTCTCGTTTCCAAAACTAAACGTCATGGCGACATTGGGTTTCGCTTCACCATCCTTGAATTTCTCAGCAATTTGTTTCTTGAATTCATGGTAATAGGCAATCACACGCTCTTTATAAGCAGCTGTGAGGATTGCATTAAACTCTCCGTTTTGAGACTGTTCCTGCCAACCATCTAGCACTTCTTCAACTACTCGTGGAATATGAGTCTCATCTTGATAGATTAAAATACCTTCTTCAGAAGCCTTGGTTTCAACCTCCAAATCATCCCACTTATAGACCTCTCGTGCGATAGCTTTCTCACCTTTTCCTGGATGTTTCTCAGATAAGGACTTAATTAGTTGCTCACGGAGGTCATCATAATTTCTAAACTCACCAGTATTGATGTAGTCAACATGGAAACCTAAGACATTGCCGTCCGCAATCGCTTCATCGATGGTGTATTGATGGAGCAAGGGGCCAAAGAGCTTTTCAGTCGTATTAATGAGCTCGCTACGTTTATTGACTTTACCTTTAGCCTTATTTTCATCAAACAAGGGTGTCCCGGTAAAACCAAAGAACAAACCATTTTGAAAGAAATACTCTTTAATTTTAGACATCATATCACCCATAGTTGTCCGATGGGCTTCATCAATAATAAAGATTATTTTCTTCTCTTTTAGACTATTATCTTGTCCCTTAACAAGACTTTCAACAAGGTTATAGAGTTTAAAAGTAGTTGTAACGACAATACCACTCTTAGCAGACATCAATTGTCTTCTGAGTTGATAGGTACTTTTCGTATCATCCACATTTACCGATTCATAAACAGAATAAGCCTTAAAAGCTTCTGAAGTTTGGTCGTCAAGATCACGTCTATCTAATAAGAAGACAACCTTATCATACTCCGTTCGAGTGGCTAAAACCTGAGCTGTCTTAAAACTTGTGATGGTCTTTCCTGAACCAGTTGTATGCCAGACAAAACCACCGTGCGGTATACTATCATTTGGCGAGCCAAAAACAGCCGTTTCAATGGCTTGTAACGCGTGGACTTGATAAGGTCGCATCAACATATGACGGCGATTCTCTTCCAGTTTATCTTCATTGATTATCAAATAATCCCCAACCATTTGATGAGCCATGGGAATATTTAAGAAATGTTCAATAACTTCTTGATAATTTGTCAATATACGGTGACCTAGGAATTCACCATCTTTTTCGCTTTTTCGTACAAGTGACCAGTGGAACACAAAAGCAGGATTAAAATCATTGAGTGTTTTAGGTGTCGCAAAATAACGTGTTTCAATCTCACTTGTCACAACCATCATTTGCGAAAAGGCCATGAAGTTATTAGTGTATTCACCGTCGCGGGAATAACGTTTGAATTGTCCAAAGGCTTCGTCTAATGTTTTATCCGTACGTTTTTGCTCAATATTAATTAATGGTAGTCCATTAATTAACAGCACAATATCAAATCGGTTATTATAGTCAGTCTGTACCTCACGCGCAATTTGATAATTAGAGTCCCCACCACGAACTTGAGCCTTTCTCAGAATCGTTAGTGTAATTTGTCGTCTAGTAACATCTGGGTGATTATCACGATAGATGCCATCAATCTTACCTGTTGACCCTTCCATTGAAAGAATCTTTGCAGCCTCATAACTATTTGATATCTGTTTGACTTTAGCCATAACTTGCTGGAACTCGGCATCGGTCAAGGCAACACCTTCTAAGATGTCCGCATTGATACGATTTAACTCGTCACGCCAGTTATTTATAAGGTCTTGAACAGTGACTTTATGAAGATTACCATTTAGTTTATCAGGAGCTTGCCACTTAAACTTCGTTAATTTTTTTACGAAATTTTCCTGAAATGCCTTTTCTGAAGCATTTTTGGGAGTATTACTCATACGTGTCCTTTCTATATCAAACTGGAGCTGATGTTACACGAATAATTCATTCAAATAAGCTTTTTTCAAATCGTTTAGTTTGTCTAGTTTTTGTTGTTGGATAGAGATAGATTTGTCGAGTTTTTGGAAAAATTCGCCTATTTTTTCTTGTTCTTCATGAGTGGGGAAATATGGCTCTTCTTTTTCCAAATATGATTTACTCAGATTTCCAATTGCACCATTTCCTCCTAGAACAGTTCTCTCTATAAAACGCCTATACCAGTTAGAACTAAATAAAGCGTTTATAAAGTTATATTGTTTAGTCTTTGCCAAGAGCATAAATCCACCATGGACCATTTTTTCATCACTATCAATAATTGCATGTTTCCCAACTAACCTAGACGAGCCATTAGCAGATGTAATTAGAATATCTCCTTTTTCTACAAAAGGAATGGAAATATGACTTTCATCAACAAAAACATCATCTTCTCTCATGACAAAATAGTCTTCTTCAATATTGGAAGAACGTAGAACTCGAATTCCTGTTTTTGAAATTGAAGATGGATTATACGTCAGACCTCGTTTAAACTCTACAACCTCTCCCAACCTCTTCTGCTCCCACTCACCTTCAAAACCTGGAAAACGACGTTTCGGCACGCGCTCACCTTCAGCTGGAAACATTTCTGAGAGATAGGCTTTTTTTAGATTTTTGAGTTTATCAAGTTTATGCTGATGGATAGAAATGAGAGAATCGATTGTTTGGAAAATTTTTCCGATTTGTTTCTGTTCATGCATGCTTGGTAACGAAATCTTTGTTTCCAAAATATTCTTATTATATAATCTTTTTATTGTAGTACCTTCAATCCCCTCCCAGGAAGCAATCGAATAGAATTGTTTCAAAAATGTATTATTAATTTTCCCCGAATGATTTAGCCAAACAATGTTCGAATCTTGAAAGTATGCATCTTCTCCCCTGTACTCTACTACATTTCCAATGCTTCCAGAAGCTGATAGTAGTAAATCTCCCTTCTTAGGATAAGGAAAGCTATTTTTATAAGATTCAAACTTTTCTCTAGAAATGTAAGAGTCGGCCTGTTTTCCAAAAGTTCCTATTTTATAAAAAGGAATTTCAAACTTATCCGAAGTTTCATTCTTAAAGATTCTTTTACACATTTCCACTGAGCCCAAGTCTCCGAGTTTTTTCAACTCCCACTCACTGTCTAATTCAAACTCTTTAAACCGTCTCTTTGGCACAAGTTTACTATTCGTCATTAAAGCACCACCAATTCCTTCATCATCGCTTCAAGTTCTTTTTCGAGTTTAGCAATCTCATCATCTAGAGTGTCTAACGTCTCAGAGTAGCGTTTGTTCAATTCATCTATCACTGCAATCTCAGCCTTAAGTGGTGACTCCACTAAGTTTTCCACTTTTTCAATAACTGAACCAAACCATTTTTTGTATAGAAGTTGATCGACTTCTTCATCAGTCAATTGAAGAATGCGATCAGCCACTAATTCTTTCAACTCTTGCTCTTTGGTCTTAATCTTTTTATTGATAGCTGATTTTTCTTTGGTCAAGTCATCGACTTTCTTGAGAAGGTCATACTCAAGAGACCCTTTTTCAGCCTTCTTCAAACTATCTTTAATCGACTTGCCTTCAAAACTGTCTTGAGCTTCACCCTCTTCATTCTTTTTAAGAGAATCAAAGAGAGCATTGTACTCATCACTATCTTCTACCTTAGCATTTTCTACAAGCTCACCCATTTCGCTTTCAATGTCAGCAATACGTGATTTGAAAGCCTCAATCTCAGCTAACTCCTCGGCATAAAATTCGCTAGCAATAAGACTATTTGGGACGACAACCCCATTCCAACCGTCTTGAACTGGTTCTTTTTTCTTCCCTTTTTTTACCATATTAGGCTCACGTGTTCGACCAGCTTGGTAAAATCCTAACTGTTCAATAAACTCTGAATCATGTTCAAGCCTATTAGCCCAAATCTCAGCAATCATTTGATACCCGTCATAACTGTCAAGTTGCTCAAAGGCTGATAGCTGATGTTTGATATCCGCTAACATGGCTTCTTTAACCTGTCTAGAACTACGTTCCTTACCAAGCTCATGCAACTGGGTCCAATAGGTATCCAGATAAGCTTCAACCGTTTCTTTCACTTGTGTCATTGTCTCTTGAACGACAGTGCTAGATAACACCTCCTCTGAAAATGCATCAATCGTCTTGTCTAAAGCCAAATACCCAGGACGTTTTTCAGTAAAGGCTTGTTCTAGAACATCTGGTACTAATTGATTAAGAATCTTCAAGTTCTCAATATTCGATTTTGGAATACCACCGTATAAATGAGCATCAACATCGTGGGCAATCTCATTGTCTATAGCTGTTACATAACGAGGAATGTTCATATTAAACTCATTGCTGATGAGTTCCTTTCGACTCGCTAAATGACTATATCCTTCTTCTTCTGTACGATTACTGTATGTATCTACAATCTTAGCAATATCTTTTTCTTGAAGAACATTTTGCTTCCCTACTTTGATAAAGTTATGTGAAGCATCAATAAAGAGAACAGGCTCATTTAAGTCACGATTCTTCTTCAAAATGATGATACATACTGGAATCCCTGTATTAGAGAATAGATTGCTTGGCAAACCAATAACGGTATCAATCTGATTCTTTTCAATGAGTTTCTGACGAATCTCGCCTTCTGCTCCTCCACGGAAAAGCACCCCATGAGGTAATACAATGGCCATTGTACCAGTGGTTGATAGGTGGTAAAGCCCATGAAGAAGGAAAGCAAAGTCCCCTTTTGAATCTGGAGGTAGTACACTGGCAATTTCAAAACGTGGGTCTGAAGCTTTTAAGCCGACTCGGTTCCAGTTCTTAATCGAATAAGGTGGGTTCATAACCACCGCATCAAACTGTACACCTTCATCTGGACGCTCTGGATCTTCTGGCCAGTCTTGTGCAAGGGTGTCACCGTTTTTAATGCTCATTTTTTCAGGACGTACACCATGAAGTAAGAGGTTCATACGTGTCAAGTTGTAAGTCGCTGTGTTTTTTTCTTGTCCGTAGTAGCTAAGAACCTTCTGCTGCTCTTCAGATAAATGTTTTTTTACAGTCAAAAGGAGTGACCCTGAACCTACAGTTGGGTCATAAATAGAAGCTAGAGACTTATTTGTCGCAACTATCTGAGCCATGACTTCACTAACTTGATGAGGGGTATAGAATTCACCAGCCTTTTTCCCAGACTCCATAGCGAACTGTCCAATCAAGTACTCATAGGCATCTCCTAAAATATCACTCTTTTGGAGGGCAACCATGTCCAGGTCTTCAAAAAGACGAATAAGTGCCTGAATGTTCTTGCTTCGTGTATTCAAGTCACTACCAAGTGCTGTATCAGACAAATCCAAAGTTGAGCTTGAGAAAAGACCATTAAAATCGTCCGTCTCGTCTGTTGACACGACACTACGTTCAAATTCACCAAGACTTTCAGTAACCGTTTGAACTTCAAACTGTCCTGTATTCATGTCATTTAGCCATTTTTGATACAAGTACTTTGGTTTGACCACATAACCTAAGTTATCACTGATCATCTTCTCAAGATCTTTTTCGTATAACTCGTGTGCCTTTTGATATTCCTCAAATACATTCACATCAGAAGAAAGCCCTGATAATTCCGCAAAGGTCTTGAGTGTTTTGTCGCTCAGGAATTTATAGAACATGAGTCCTAACATGTAGTCTTTGTAACGGCTAGCGTCCATTGAACCACGGAGCTCGGTAGCTCCATTCCACAGACGTGCTTTGATTTCTTCTGACGTAATCATTTGAGTCTCCCTTTACTATTTACCATTTTGTTTGCAATTTGCTATCTCTAAATATGATGTTACCTAGACAAGTGGTATCATTTCCAAGATAATATCCTCTTGATTATACCATGAAAGCAATGAAAACATAAGGAAGACCTTGACAAGGCTGTCCTTAGTAGATAGCTAACCACACTTCAAGTTGTCACTCAAACACATTAATACATCATATCTGTATTTGAGCCTAAAAAAGAAAACGTAGAAGAAACTCCTACATTTTTTATCTATATTAATAATTCTTGGCTATCCCATTCTATCATGCCTTATAAATTGACTCTGACACTTCGGTTTTGATAAAATTAAATAAAGGTTGAGACTGAGTTTGAGTCGGTGACGACTCATTCAAAGGTTGTGGTTCATCCGCTTCAGGTAGAGGTGCTGCCTCCTGTTTTTCAGGTAAATCCCCGAATGTGTTCTCAGCCTTTTTTGTATACTCCTGAGAAGACTCAGGAGTATTTTTATTTCGTTGAATTAGACATTTTTCTGCTTTTAGATAGTTACTCCAGTCGTACTTCTTGACTGAAATAGATATATGTTAAATTCTATCCACGACAAATTACTATTATAAACCACTACGAACTACATATATCTTTTTCGCTGTTCAAACATTAAGAGTACAGTGGAACATTTAATTAATATAATACTACAGTTTTAGAAGCCATTATAGAAATGAGCTAATCCTTTAAATCAGATCTTAATTGACTCATTTCGTCCTCTAGATTCGAAATTGAGACTTCAACATTATACAAACCTGTATTAAGGTTATCAGACACTTCCACTCTCAAATTATCTAGGGATTTTTCTAAGTCCTCAATTCTTGTGTTCAGTTGTTTAAATTTTATCTCCAATTGTTCCTCAGAACACAAGATATTGATAGCTTCTTTTATATTATCAGCCCTATAGTCTTCCAAATAACTAATAATCCTAACTAATTGAGTACTATTTAAATATTTTTCAGGTAAAAAATCAACCTTGCTAAAATGTTGTTCATATTCAGCTAGATGTTCCTGTAGATTCGAACGAGTTTTATTCAGTTCCAGCAATTCTTCCTTAAATTGTTCATTTTCTTTTCGAAGAATTTCGTCTCGTTCTTCTGCAAAAACCTTATAGTACTGCTCTTTAGCCAATTCTTCTTCTTTGGCATATTCCTCTATTTCTGTTAATTTTTCCTGTCTCTTCTTTTTAAAAATTTTTTTATAGCTCAATCGAGAAAGTTCTTTAGGCGCTTCTCCAATGCTTTCAACAATAAAGTTATTGAGATATTTCGCATCAAAAGAGTCTAGTTTTTCTTGTCCCTGGTTTTCTAAAGTTTCAATTTTCTCATTTACCTCTGCATAATTCAAAACCATTGAGTCATAGTTTTCAATATCATATAGCAAATCTTTTAATCGTCCGAGGAGTATGTTATTTGATTCAGAAATTTCCATATAATCTAGCACCTCTTTAGACCGTCTTCTTGAAAAATGATTTTGATCTACTTTTTGATTTACTTTGAATATAAGTTTGCAAATCAATAATTCTATCATTTATTTGGTCCTTATCATCTTCTTTCAGATAACTGATAGTTATTGATAAGTTTTTTAACAATGTTTCATCAACTTTTTTAAGTAACTTTTTATCACTCATAAATTCTCTTATAGAGACTTTCAAATCCAATACAGTTGACTGACGTACATTGTTATCACATAATTCTAGAGTATAGGATGATAAGCAACTAATCAAATTGTTTACTTTTTGATCTCTTTCATCTTGTTTTCTTTTTGCAGTATAGACTATTACTCCAGCAATCCCCGCTGTTGCTATAGCACCAGCAGCTATACCACTAGCAATCAGCTTAACGTCATTATTTTTCAGTTCATCTTCGTCTACTTCTACAAATTTACCCCACTCAAAAACCCCTGTTTTTCCTGACCCAGGATTCCAAACAACATTTGCTTTTTCAAGGCGTGCTCTACCCTCTTCTATCAGTTTTTGGGCTTCAGGTGATATTACTAGATTACCGTAACTCATTATCAAACGTTACCTTTCGTTTTTTGCCATAAATATATCACACCAGTATTCGAAAAACAATTAGATTACGATAAAGAATTCCTAATAGATATGTTATCAAGAGAAGATTATCAACAAGCTATTATAGACTATATTGAATACTTAAACAATAAACTCATTAAGGTCAAACAAAACGAAAAAGACAATCGACAATAGCTTCAACTAAGCCACATGCGATTGCCTCTATACATCGTCTCATTCAAATAATGTATTACCTCATTACGCATAACAAACTTCACGATAACTCTTTGACTCAAAATCGATAAGGCTGACTATGCCGAATTATTGTAACACCTTGATTCAAAAAATACCAGATGAGGTGTTTTTTAGCATGTCCTTTTATGGCTCAAAAAGTGTTAATAATAAGACAGTAACCTCAGAATAGCTACTGTCTTATCTCATTTTTTTCTTGAAGCCTTGATAGACTTGACATATGGTATAAAAGAACCTATCAATCGAATGAGTCATTTGCTTTAGAATTCTTCATTAATTCTAAAACATTAATTGTAGGAAGAACCATTGCCTCACTACTATCTAATGCAGAAACAACCGAAACAATTGATCGTAAATACGGGTATAAAATTGCAGTCCCATTTACGTACAATATATCAGAAATATTTTCCTCAGTATTTATATCAAAAAATCCTGTTATTGTCGCTTTTATCTTTTTTTTGTGCACTCTATCAGCCAAAGAAACAATTAACTTTACGGCTCCCTGCTTCTTATCCTCTGTAAGAGCCACCTTAGCATCAAGATTCAATATATCCTTTTCCAAATCGCTTTCAGTAACATTTCTTGACACAATAATTTCTTCAAGTTCATATTTTTGTAAAAAGATTACTGGTTTTTCCATATTTCCTCCTTTATACAACTATTTCACAGTTAATTTGACTTGAGGTCTGAGACTCAAAACTACTATTAACATAGTGTTTGAAAGTTAAATCTTGCTTATATTTTTCTTGCTTATATTTTTCTTGCTTACATTCTTCTATAAATACAAATTCTTTCATGTAATAAAAGGGATCTATTTTTGAAGGGTAAACGGTATCAATTTTCACACACGACTCAATTAACCTATTTATCTTATTTTCTAACTCCTTCAGATAAGATACAGAAAACTGCTCTTGTCTCAGAATTTCATTGTTGTAAAAAGATTGGTTTGAAATTCCTTGTGAAAGATCATACTTTACTTCATCCTGTGATTCTACATGATATTCAAAATATGGCACTTCATGAAGCATTCCACCTTCAATCTGTTCCCCCTCTTCTTTAATCTGTAAATTTACAAGAAGTTCTACAAGGTTTATATCATTTGGAACTTCCTGGACTGATAATTCTTCGCTAGGCAAATACTTGTCGAATTCACATTCACTAACTATCTTACTACCTATTTTTCCTTTATTATATGTATAACTAACAATATCTCCTTTAAATAATCCTCTTACATTACTGTTATTCTCAATACACTTCCTAATTTCCGAATAGTATGTTTTTGTTAAAATAAAGGAAATTTCACCTCTTGTTGGTCTATATCTATTCACAAAACCTATATTCACATTATGTTTTTTTTCAATGCAAAATAAAACAGGAAGTCCCCAATTGATAATTTCATGATAATTTTCAAACTCATTATCTATTTTTTTTAATATTTTATTTAATAACTTCATATTCACTCTTCTTTCAACAGTTCAAACCTATTTGAAATATCATTAAAATCTTCAAGTAATAAGGCTTTCTTTTTCCAAAAAGAAACATGCTTAAATTTTGGTTCGGGTTTCTTAAAGGCTTTACTTTTATGGAATAATCCGAAATCTCTGTCTATACTACCTACTAATACATCTATCGGTTCTGTATTCTTCGTAACTTTCTCATTTAAGCCACTAATAATATTTTGGGCTTCGTTTTCATAAACTCCTCCTTTAACGAGAAAGAACGAGGTGGAACACTTATCCATTGGAAGACTTTCAGAATTATGAAAGTTTTCAATTAGTTCGTCAATCTCATTAATATCAATTATTCCATCACCATTATCATCGAAAAATTCACAACAAAAGTCTTCAATGGCCGCCTGTACATGTGAAGGTAGAAAAAAATACCCTTGATTATAGCATTCATTGCCTGTCCATTCAGACACATCCTCATAGAAAGAATTAGGCACTACTCTTGTAAGTTCTTCAAACTCTACCTCATAACGACCATCATTTTTCAAAGAAAGGTCTTCAAATTCTGTAGTAAAAAAAAACTCCTCTAACCCATTATCTGGATACTGCTCTCTAAATATTTCTTTTAAATTCATACACTACCCTTAGTATCTTAAAATACGTTCTCCTAGAAATCAATTTAACAGCTTACACCATATACATTATATCAAATTTCATTATATATTTCAAAAAAGCTTGATTTTAAAGCATTTCTTTCCATAGTGTATTACATATAGGATATTGATTTATTCTATAGACGGTGCTCCACCTTTTTGAGTCTTAGGATCAATCACCATACCAACTTGTGGTTGGGTATCCCCTAAAATAATTGATGCTGGACTCAAGAAATCACCATACTGGAAGACTTTTGTTTTCCGACGTTCAAAGTGAATATGTGGGCCTGTTGCAGCACCCGTATGTCCGACATAACCGATAAGTTGCCCTTTTTTGACCTTATCTCCTTTTTTGACAAGAGGAACATCACGCATATGTCCATAATAGATAATAGTACCATCAGGAAGAGTGTGCATCACGTGGTTACCGTCTATATTCATTGCTTCTTCATTGACCTCTACTACTTCACCGTCTGTAATGGCATAAATTGGAGAGCCCTCTGGTGCTGCAAGGTCTATTCCCGTATGTCCTGAACCCGCATTTGGTCCACCTGCATTAGCTGCTGCACCGAAAAGTTGGGTAATAGTATAAGGGACATCAAGGGGCTGACCTGTATCAGTACTGAGATTACTACTATCGCTATCACCACACGTATCTGCATCTACTTCTTCCTTGTCATCATCCTTATCCTTCTTGTCTTTTGACTCTTTTGGACGATAGACATAGACTTTTCCGTAGTCCATAGTAATACGGTCTCGATATTGACCATAATTATTCTCAGCAATTCCATCTGTTGAAGGGGAACATTGGATAATACTCTCCTTATCCTCAACTAGCATTGTCTGTCCTTTATCTCCAGAGCTACTTCCTTTCGTACCCCAGATAATGACATCACCTTTTTCACGGTTCTGGACATCATCTTTGGAAGACCACGCACCCTCATACACTAACTCATAACCATTGTCTTTCAACCAGTCGTGTTCTGAATCGGTATCTACCGGAGAGCTAGATTCTTTAGCACCGCCGTCAACAAGAGCATAATAGAGAGCAGATGAATGGTCATAGCTATCTGGCCCAGTACGAGCATCACGAGAATACTTGACCTTCCCTAGCTTATCCTTATACCACTTGATAGCCTTATCAGTATCAATAGACTTTTTGTCTTTATTACTGTCTTTTTTGCTATCCTTGTTGCTAGAGTCACTTGATGAACTGCTTGAACTGCTATTGTTATCGTTATCATCATCTTCGTTGTCGCTATCTTCTTCATCGTCGTCACCGTCATCATCATCTGAACTTTGACTACTTGACGAGGAGTTATTGGAAGAAGCACCGCCACCACCAAACGCCTTTTGGAACTTGGCATCATCGTACTTATATTTACTTGCTTCGAAGACTTCCGCAAACTTCCTTGCATCCGCCTTCTTCTGATCTGGTTTGACATAAGCCATATTACCTCGTTCGTAAGCATTCCATGACATAGCAGTTTCATCGATATTGGTTTGTTTCGCAAACTCCTGGAATGACCAGTTATGGCCAGATTCATCATAGGCTGGATTCCAGTCACCTTTTGAGATTGCATCAATAACAAAGGCAACCATCTTATCCGCATCTTCCCAGTCAGGACTATTTAGAGGTGCATATTTCGTGTAGGGGTCAAACTGGAAAATTCCACCACCCCCAAGCGTATTAGATGTCCCACCTGTCGTTGGAACAGCTCCCTTAGAAATGGAGTCATTGATACCACCGCCATAATGCCCTTGGGCACGTCCAATGATATCATAGCTCCCTTCAGAGTTTGCCCAACCTACAGCCCCTGCAGCAGATTCCCCAGACAGTCCAGCATTCACAAAGGCCATAAAGACTTTATGGGCATTTTCATAGGCTTTTGTCCCCTTCGTAAAGGGATCAGAGTCGCCTGCAGATGCTGAGTCTGTTTTAGTAGAAGTCGATTGAGGCTTAGAGCCATCATCATCGCCTTCTTCATCATCATCTTCTTCATCGCCGTCTTTCTGGTAGGTTACACATTGAGAACTAATCTTTTTAGATTTATCACCTGAAGAACTGACTGTTCCCATGATACCAGCAATGATCGTAACTAAAATAATCGCAAGCGTTAAGACCGTTCCTATAATAATGGTTGTCTTCACTCCAAAAATCGTTAGAAGAACACGAGCAGCTTTATCACCTATTCGTTTCAAATATCTCAGTCACCCCCTTAATGAAGTAGTGCGGTTAGCCAATACCAACCAAATACAAGTAATAGTCCTAGGGCAAGAAAGATACTTTGTTTAATGAATTTTCGATTTCGTTTTTGTTGTTGCTTACGCATCCAAAATGAATCTTCATCTGAGTAATAGTCTTTGTGACGTTCCACTTGCAAATTATAATAGTCTGTCACATCCTCCTTGACACTGGATAACCTTTCTTTCCCACGCGCAATGAGACCTTGTTTTTTCTCTTGTTCACGTGAGATACTATCCTCATCAAAACCGTCATAGTAGGTATCGTAAAATGCTGAATAATCTACTTGCTCTTCGAGGCTTTCCGGATAGACTTGGTCTTGATGCTCATCAAGAGGATCTAGCTCTAGTTCACGCTGAATATACTGACCATCTCGTTTAAAACTATAAGATACCATATATTAAAACCTCCTTAAGCCAATAATAGGCATTTTTTGTGGAGCAATATAGAGTTTATCTGTTACTGTTACCTTAGAAAAAGGTACACCTTTGATTTTAAAAGTACGGTGTAACTCCTTAACAACGAGACCAGCTTTATAATCTTTTTCCGTCACTTCTTCCTTAAAGAGTTCTTCATAAGCTGATACCTGAATCAAGTCTAGGAGACGATAAGCAGATTGATAAGCATAATAGTTACTTCGATTGGCCAATCTCTTTTCAAAAAGAGGTGAATATTCCTTTGAGAAGAATGATACGATCTTAACAGCTCGTTTTCTATGGTTATACTCTAGTTTAGCCATAACCCATGCAAGCCCCCAAGTCACTAGCGTGATAAAGCCCCAGGTGTTCATCAAACAAATAGGAAGAAGACTAAACATAAGGATACGCTTTGCTTTCTTGATACGTTCACGTCTCTTACCAGTAAGTAGCTGATAAATGGCTACAATCAAGGCACAAAACACATACGGTGTATAGGCAATAGCCATAAAATGAATACCGTAGGTGAATAAAAGTGTCTGATAGAGCATGAGATAGCTATAGAAACCAACCAAACCAAGAACTAAACTAATAATGAAGGAAACGATCCTAAAGAAACGTAGTGTCTTAATGTCATAAGCTATATTGTTAACCCATAGTGACATTTGCATTAGTGTGGTCATTGATTAAATTTCCTCCTCTGGTGCTTCTTCTGTTTCAAATATTCTCGACTCAAATCGAGCAGGTTCTTGGTAGATAATCATGGCTGAGTACTCATCTACTTGCTGACTCCCAAATAAGCCACATAAACTACTTAAAAGATGTGTTTTTCGCATCTGATAAGTAATATCAACAACACGACAGGTCTTTTTGTAAGCCAAGATCTCTAAGTAATCATTTACAATTCTTTCCAAATCATGCGGATTATCCTTTGTCAGAATTTTAGTTTGAAGTTGGAATGCCTCACCAGAATATGGTTGCTGTAGGTTCATTGTATTTCCCCCTTTCACCATTCCTAAGGTAAGAATGCATAACGAACATGTTCATCATACGGATACTTCCCATAAGACCTATTATCCGCTAGTTGATGGTTGAAGACTAAGTTCTTGACAGAAGCAATATTTAGGAAGAAATCACCATCTCTTAAATATTTAAGTGACGAAAGTTCACTCTCGGTCATTTCCCCTTGTAAAGCATCTGCCAGACGAGGGATAGTCAAATCACCTAATTGAGAAAAGACACGATACGTCATCATAGAGAAAATCGCACGTGTCGCTAAAACGTAGTCCACTGCGTCCGTAGAGTTTGCATTCAAGAGGATGTTATCTAACGAACTCATTTCCATAATAAATGCAGAATAGTTACTACTTACATTCTCAATCAAATCCTTTAGAAAGTTAAGAGACTCTGAATAACGATAATTGAAGAGCTTATGTGCTCCGTTAATGGTAATAATGCTATGAGGTCGCTGGCTCTTATCTCCCCCGATAATCCCTCTACGGAAATACTCAGATACCCTTCTTCCATTTGCTACAGCGTATGATGAAATGATAGATAACACTTGGTAAAGCTGAATATTAAGAAGTTCAGTATCTTGAATCCCAGAGAGGTCAAAGGTTACGACTTGTTCATTTGAGAAATCTTCAAACTGTGAGGTCGCATTCAAGAAGCGATAATCTCCCAAGAGACCAGAGAAAGCATTATAGAGACGGTCATAACTTGCAGCATCAATTTCATTCCCCTCTGCGATTTTGTCCTCTTTAAGCTTGTTTAAGCGTTCTACCCAATGAGATAGAGTCGGATAATCTTCTGGAATAACATTCGTAATCGTTAAGTCTTCTTGGTCCATCACTTCTGCATTACGGTTCCACAGACTACGGTCTTCATAGAAGTCGTTTAAAGCAGACGACAAATTATTGAGGTCAGAATTCTTTAACCCAGGATCAAGAATTTGTGCCAAAGCACGTAGTTTATTACGGTGGGCATAGAAAGATTGGACCTGGTCCGTTGTTTCTCCATCTGCAGAGGAAGCCGTCGCAATAACTTGCATGAGGTTAATATGATTTCGATTATTTGTCCCGGACATCTTAACATATCGACCACCTTGCATTTCCGTAAGTTCTTTTAATTTCCCAGTAAGGTCAATGTTAAAAATGGTATGCCCTTTAGCAAAATAGGTGTCAATCAAGTTACCTAACAGTTTCATTTTCCCGTTTCCTGCTCCGGCAATCAGCATTGAAGGAATTTTACGTTCCCTATCTTCATGCAAAAGGTCAAAGTTAACAACACCACCTGTACGTGTTTCTCCCAAGTAAACGCCATAGGTATCCATTAAGTTTGTATGGTTAAAAGGATAGCCAGCACCTAAATCCCAAACGGATGCCGCTTGCCCTTTTCGACGTAATGGGGTGTCTTCCAAACGAGAAGCTGGGATAAAGGCTGTGTGATATTCGACGTCTTGCATGCCATCTGAAGAAGAGATCGAATACTGATTCAACTGTTGTTTAAGGTCAGCTTCTCGTTCTACCAATTCATCCAATGTGTTTGCAGCTAATAAAAAGCGCGTATGAATTTTTTTAGAAGGAACATTATTATCAAGTTTCTCGCGATAGCCTAATAAAGAACCAATCCGCTTCTTATCATCTGCATCTTGTGCAGCCTTTGTGTTTTGCGTTGCTAACATATTCGAAATAGCTTTTGAAGCTAGGTCGGACATTTCACTATTTGCAGCATGTTCTAAAGACATAAAACTGATAACATTATCAACTAGCATTAAATCACTCATCCAGAAGTCAGGTAAACCGTGTTCTGGATATCGGTCATATGGAACATGAGCAATCTTATAATAACCGTTAGCTTGTCTCCAATAGCGATCATCATGTTTGAAATCAGGAATATCACTTTGAATCCTACTAATAAGATTGAGGTCATAACCCTCTCGAATATATTTCTTGATTTTTCGTGAATTTAAATCCATGTAAACTCCTTCTAGTACTGATTAAGCGAAACATTAAGTGAATCATTAAAGTTGTAATATTGAGTCAATAACTCTTCCTTCTTTTCAACAGATACAACTTTTGGGGTAAATCCGTGATTCGAGGCAATCGTCAGTGTGGTACGTGTATTGGAATCAATTTCAGCCAAAGTATCTCCAAACACCCAAATAAAGAACTCGATATTTTGTTGATTGATCGCAATGACTTGTTGGACGAGATATTTTGTTTTCAAAATATCTTCTCGTTGTCTAAGTTGATAAATAAGTCTCTCTTTACGTGAAATTGTGTCAAGATCATCACCATCATTGATAATCAATTCTGGAGCATTCTGCTCTTGTTTGACTTCATCTAGCAGACGTAGGAATTCGTTAGATTGGCTAGAGACATCTGTTGGCAATTTCGTTGTCTGAAGCATCATGTCAAAGGTAGTACCAGACAGAAAAAGAGTAAAGCCTACCTTAATAGCTGCTTGTTCTTCGTTAGACATCGCTTGAATATCTTGCCCAAACACCTCAAAAATCTGCACATAACCTGAATAGCCATTAGCTAATCGTATCGGTTGATTAGGATAGCCATATAGGATAGACTTCACATCAGTTATTGCAACAGTGTCTAAAAAATCTTTACGTTTCTTCTTATTGAGTGGAACATACACAAATTCCTCTCCGGCACGTTCACCAAGGTCGATACTTTCATATTGTGTTTGTTTTTCATTCTTCTTAGCTTGTTTACTTTTACGTGCCTCTTCTTTTTTTCGTTTTCTAAGTTCTTTTTTAGTCAATACTGGTTCTTCAATTAAACCTGGCATATCATTTCCTCCATAAACATTATTCTTCCCTATTCTACAAAACACTATAGGGCGTTCGTAACCCAGTGACACCTATTAGCTACTCATACTTCTCCATGATTTTGATTGATCACTTCTATTTAGTGCTCTCTGTCCTTGTCTAGCTACTTAAAAACTGTTACAATCAAATAAATACAAACGCAATAATCTTTTTTTAGGAGGTTTTAGGATGCTAGAGTTTTTACAAGATTTTTATTTTTCACTTTATATAAGCACTTGGACCTCGTTAAAATGGTTACTTTTTTCAGTACTAATTGGTATCGCTTGTTTCTTTCTCACACTTCTTTTTTCTACGATAAGTGAGGCTGCTGAAACAATTTGGTTTAAATTTTCGTTGTCTCTAACTGGAATATTTGCTCTATTTTGTTTATTCATGACACTTCATGGCATCATCCATTCAATAGGAATCCTAGTAGGTGCTGTTTCTAGTTTCTTTTTCCCAGTATTTGGTTTGTTAATTATCTGTGGTATTATCCTATTCATCATCAGTCTTTTCAATCCATTGTTCTTATTCTTCATGGCAAAGAAATAATGAGGGGAAACCTATTCAGCCGATGCTATTATGTTAAGAAAATAAAAAACAAACCACCTTTGAAAAAGTAGTTTGTCTATAATCTAAGAGAGGTAGTCCAAGGCTACCTCTCTTTTTTATATTGGCCAGCCTCCAAACAGCGAGGAAGAAAGTAGCTAGTCAAATAAAACTTTATATTAAATGTCTAAGTAAGCTACACTACCTCTGCGTAGTAACTATCAATACTCAAAGTCTATTGAGATTAGATCATTTTTTATCATTCAAGTAAATCTTTGAGAATTAATCACAAATCAAATAATCCTATTATGGATTATATCTGATTCCATACTATGCCCTCTATCATTTCGTTTTTTATGATGAAAATATCCTTTCAACAGTTCAATCAATCATACCTATCTCCATCTTTCCTATAAATATAAAGGGTTTATGGTACAATGATAGTGATATACAAGGAGGTATGCCATGACTCTTGATGTAAATGAAGAAGAATTAACAATTTTAGGAATTTCTTTTGATAATTATTCAGATTTTGATACCGTTTGGTATGCTATCGGATCTTCAATGATTGAAAATTATGAGCCTACTGTTCAAGATGTAATTGATTTAAAAACTTATGTCACCAACAAATGAAAGGAATTAAACATTGGCTAAGAATCAATAGGAAAGTTAAAAGAATTATTTATCAGAATACTGATTAAATTGTGAGTTACTGTACTACCTTTCAGTACTGTCTTACCTCTTAAACTAATTCTATACGAACATACGTAATATATCCCTATTGGTGTTTATAAGTCAAAGCCATCCTTTCTCATACAGGATTAAAGTAAAGACAAACATTCTTTTGATGTTTGTCTTTTTATTTTTTGGCTGTTCTGAATAGGCGTTCTATCATTTCTTTACAGTGTAGTCGTCTGATACTCCGAACAAAGATAGCAATTACAATACTCTACATAGACTAAGAATCTTAACTTACAAGACTGTAGCGAAACTTTGTAAACTAGTTATCACAACTCACCGTCTTCTCCAGCATCGAATTTCTGGAATCGACGATCAGTATCTAAACTATTTTTCTTTGGTAAGCTTTGAGTCGGAGGAGTAATGCTTGAAGTATCACCCTTTGGAGTAATTCTTCCAGCTCCACCAGTACTATTTAAGATTTTGTCTCTAACATTATCTCTAGTACTTGTATAACCTGCTCCGAAACTACTTGAGAAGTCTCTCTTAACTGTTTGACTAGCATTCCTGAATTCATTGCCAACAACTTCTTTACCAGATTTAACAGTCTCTCTGACTCCTTTAGACACATTACGTCCAGCAGCACTCATTGACTGACCAACAATCTCTCTATACTTAAGACCATGAGCTCTCCTATCAGCCATTGCTTTCCAAGTACCAGCGACTGTACCAGCAGTAGCACCAGCAGCAGTTAAGGCACCTCGTCTGATATTGTTAGCAGTCGAACCTACTGTACTTCCAGCAGTCTTAAGTCCTTTTACACCAACTCTGGTTCCACTACTAACACTATTTCTGAGACGGTTAAACCCACTTTGATTTCGTCTGCCAGTAGTTGGATTATACCTACCAACAGCGAAGTTTCTAGCACCGCCACCCATTTTATTAGCAGCCATCGCACCAACAGCCATTGTAGCAACTCCAGCCTTAGTTCCACTTGAAAGGTTAGTATCAATACCTATCCAGCGTTCCAAAACTTTTGAGCCTTGAGAAACCGCAAGATAAACACCAAGGTAAACCGCAATTGTCGCAATGGCATGTTGGA
>ERZ773256.17-NODE-17-length-24721-cov-24.8783_pt1 | contig 24721 bp, 20 predicted proteins | sample MGYA00580513_ERZ773256 | MGnify/ENA primary metagenome ERZ773256 (study PRJEB29015, sample SAMEA2738147) | human oral metagenome | biome: human oral; feature: human-associated habitat; material: saliva | place: China | collected 2201 ... | reverse complement strand
GTCGGCACAACTTCTTGCAGGAAATTCTGCTCGATTCCCAAATCAAAACTATAGCGAATCGCCCGACGGAGCAGACGACGCATCACATAGCCCTGCTCTTTATTACTTGGCACACACCCATCAACCGCCATAAACGTCGCAGCCCTCAAATGGTCGGCAATCACTCGCATACTTTCGGTATGTGAAGCGTAATCCTTGCCGCTCAGATCTTGCAGCTTTTCAATAATCGGCCAAAGCAAGCTAATCTTAAAGACGTCAGGATCATTATTTGCTGCAGCTGCGATTCGCTCAAGTCCAGACCCATGGTCAATATTTGGCTTATCAAGCGGCTCAAATTGCCCCTCAGCAACTTTTTTATACGCCATAAATACGTTATTGCCAATCTCCATAAATCGACCACAATCACAGTTCGGATGACAATTTTCACCAAATTTTGGATCATGCTCAATGAAATCAAACTCATAAAACATCTCACTATCCGGACCACACGGATCACCAACCGGAGTAGTTTCTGGGCCACCATTACGACTCCACCAGTTTTTACTGCCGTCATAAAAGAAAATTCTTTCACCTGGATTTACGCCACGCGCCGCGCCCTGCTCTTCGCTGCCGATGTCCGCCATTTTTGCATCAATGCCTTTTTCTGCAAACTTTTTCTGCCACAATTTAGCCGCTTCAACATCTTTCTCGATATTATATTCCGGCGCACCAATAAAACACGTTACATACAATCTCTGCGGATCAAGACCAATTTCCTCAGTCAAAAACGTCCACATCCAGCCAATTTGCTCTTCCTTAAAATAGTCGCCCAAACTCCAGTTTCCAAGCATCTCAAAAAACGTTGTATGACGATTGTCGCCAATGTCGTCGATGTCCTGCGCTCGCAAACACGTTTGAGAATCGGCAATTCTTTTGCCTTTGGGATGCGCCTCACCAAGCAAGTACGGAATCATCGGCTGCATTCCGGCGCCCGTAAATAAAGTCGTCGGATCATTAGTTAAAATCAACGGCGCACGCTCAACAACGGCGTGACCCTGTTTTTTATAAAATTCAAGATATTTACTACGTATTTTTTGGGCATTCATGAGTGTAATTATACCATAAAATAACCCCACCTTACAGATGGGGTTTATAGATCAAATCGCCAATCTCAACAGACTATTCAGCTACTTCTTCAGCTGGCTCTTCTTTTGGTTGATTCTTGCGAAGTTTTTCTGGATTACGGATGGCTTTGTGCTTGTCAGCGGAAACTTCCTTAACCCACTTTGGCAACTTAACGCCAGCTTCTTTCAATAACTTAACTACGCGTGGTGTTGGCTGTGCGCCATTGTCCAAATATTTCTGAGCCAATTCAACTTGGATATTTGATTCTTTAGTGTGTGGGTTGTAGCTACCGACATAAGCGACTACACGGCCGCTTGATGGATGACGATGTGCTTCTTGTACCGCCAAGCGATATACTGGATAACCTTTGCGACCCAAACGTTGCAAACGAATTGCTAGCATAAAATTAATTCTTCCTTTAACTCTACGTTTTATTATTCCTTACTTTAGAACAGTTTACACTATTTTTCCTATAACGTCAATCTGTTTTCACGATTCCGCCACCCAAACATTCATCGCCATCATATATTACCACAGATTGACCCGCAGCTACGGCACGCTCCGAAGCAGAAAGGTGCACAATATCTCCGTCAATTTTCGCGTCGAATAAAGTGCCTCGATGACGCAACCGAACTTGTACGTCCTTATCTTTATGCGGTGCTTGATTAATCCAATGAATATCCGCCAGCCTAAGTTCTTTTCGCCACAAACTTTCATTGTCAATTGAGCGCGACACGTAAACTTCATTCTTCTCCATATCCTTGCCCACAACATAATAAGGTAATCCGCCACCAACATTCAAACCATGACGCTGACCAAGAGTATAGAAAATTGCGCCGTCATGTTTACCAACGACAGATCCAGTCTGCTGATCAATGATATTTCCTGGCGCAGTTTTAACATATTCCGACAAAAACTCACGAATTCCAACTTGTCCAACAAAACAAATTCCCATCGACTCTTTTTTACTAGCCGTCCACAAACCACGCTCTTTCGCCATTTCACGAACTTCAGACTTAGTAAAATCGCCCAACGGAAATATGGTTTTTGACAAAGCCTCCGAAGTCACTCGATATAAGAAATACGTTTGGTCTTTATTATCATCACGAGCGCGTAACAATTTAGCCGACGAAGACGATTCATGAGCAACGCGCGCATAATGCCCTGTCGCGATATAATCCGCTCCAGCCGCCAACGAGGCCTCCAAAAATATCTTAAACTTCACTTCTTGATTACACATAATATCTGGGTTTGGCGTGCGACCCGCTTGATATTCGCGAATCATGTAATCGACAACGTTTTGCTTATATTCTTTCTGGAAATCAAAAACTCGAAAATCAATGCCCAAACCAACCGCCACACGCTTGGCGTCAGCAACATCTTCCGCCCACGGACAATGCATTCCGGGAAGATCTTCAGACCAGTTTTTCATATAAACACCCGTTACATCGTAACCCTGCTCAACCAAAAGTGCTGCGGCCACAGAGGAATCCACACCGCCCGACATTCCAACAAAAACTTTCTTACTCATCTAGACAACCCCATAGCAAATAGCCCAATTCTCATTAATTCACCCATTGCTAGCCACCAGCCCCACGGCGTTAACCACCACAATGAACTCCAGTTTTTATCAGAAGCAACAGAATGACTTCGAATCTTCACATCGTTAAATTGCGCTGAAAATTCGAGTTGCGCCCGACGCATATGATAACCACTCGTCACCAAAATCACATCTTCAATTTTTCGCGAATCGACAATTTTCTTCACTTCAGTGGCGTTTTGTCTGGTCGTTTCGGAAGACTCGTCCATAACAATGGCTTTCTCAGGAACACCACTGTTAATCGCTCGCTGATACATAGCCTTAGCGTTGGATGGACCAGTTTTATCGGCCGCCGCGCCCGACACAACAATCAACGGCGCCCAACCTTCTTTATACAGTTTAATAGCCTCGTCGGTTCGCGCATTCGTATCGCCACCACTGACAACAACTATCGCATCAGCCCTACGACAATCGCCTTCACCCACGCTTTGGCATTTCCCCAAATCATCCGGCGACAAATAAGCACTAAGTCCAAAAATCACCAAAGCAGCAAAAATAATCAAGTCAACTAGTTTATGAATCATCGACGAGTCCTCTTCATTTCCGCTTGCACAGCTTCGATGATAAATTCGCCAGCTCGCTTTATATTCTCATCATTATTCAACTTGCCTAAGGTAAGCCTTAGACTTCCGTCAATCTCTGATTCGCTCAGACCAACACTCGCTAGTACATGAGAACGCGTTCCAGAATTAGCCGCACAAGCGCTACCCGTAGCCACTAGAACTCCACGAGATTCCAATAAAAACACCAATCTTTCAGCGTCAATTCCAGGAAATGATATATTCAAAAAACTCACCAAACTTTTTTTCATATCTGACGATATCAACATATCAGGAAAAGCTTGCTTCAAATCTTTTATCAACTCTTCCCGCAACTTTCGCAGTCGCTTCACTTCAGCAGAACGTCGTTTTTGTGCCAATTCCAAAGCCGTCGCAAAACCAACTACGCCAGCAACGTTTTCAGTTCCACTGCGCAGACCCAATTCTTGACCGCCACCAAAAATATTAGCTTTCAGCGTAACACCAGGTCGCACCCACAATAAACCAACTTGCTTTGGACCGTAAACTTTCGCTGCAGATAATGTCAATAAATCAACACCCAGCCTTTTAATCTTCACGTCAATTAAAGCCGCCGCCTGCGAAGCATCTGTATGGAAAATCAACGGTAAAGGTTCATCATTTTCTTGGCGCCTGAGTCGCTCAGATTTTACAATTTCCGCAATTTCTTCAATTGGCTGGATATAGCCCAGCTCATGATTCACCAGCGCAACACTAACAAATCCAACGTCTGGCGTTAACATTTTTTTAACCGTGTTCGGGTCTATTCGTCCATTTTTCATTGGCGGAATAAGCTTCACTTCCGAACGCGCTTTTGCGGAATTAATCACCGAGTCATGCTCAATTGCCGAAATTAAGCTTACGCCATTTACTGCATTGAACGCCAAATTAACAGACTCAGTTGCTCCAGCTGTCATTATCAATTCATCAGCCATCACACCTAAGCAGCGCGCCAGTCGAGCCTTCGCGTCTTGATATTCACGCTTTGTAAATATTGCTGGAGCGTACGGACTAGACGGATTGAAAAACTTTTCAGAAAAATATGGCAACATCGCCTCAACCACCAACGGATCCATTGGCGTGGCAGCAGCATGATCAAGATAGATATAGTCCTTATTCACTTTTTTATTATATCAAAGCGGCCGACCGGTTTGCGGATCTTTCTTATATAATTGCCGAGAAACTCGCTCGTAATATTCCTTAGTTGCCAAGACAAAATTCTGAAGCTCGTCGCCCTCCAAATAGCTATAACGATAATTCGGCTGAATCTTCAAAATTCCCTTTGGTTGCACTTCATAACGCGTAGTCAATTCTTGCCGGCCACCCTTACCATCAGCAACTTCTTCGTACCAAATCCAGGTATCTTTATCTAAATTAAAAAATTCTCGTCGCGCAACATACGCCGGCTTCTCGCCAAAAATTGTTGCGCCAATTTCACTTTCCAATTGGATTAGTTCGCGCTCGGTAAATTTCTTTAATGGACGATCTTTTTTACGGAATTTCAATAAAGACACCGCGTCGCTATCATCCGCAAAAACCAAACTTCGTACTTTTTTCAAAAACCTAGTCACTTATTGCACCTCGTTAGCTTTAGTTTTTCGAAGATCCGCTAACATATTGCCAATTTCTTTCACAGACTCAACAGGACCGGTAGGCTTCTCATTTTCACCAAGCACCTGTTTACAAAAATCAACCGCCTCGTTATTAGGAATATTCGCTTTAAGATTATTTACGTCAAACGCGGCCTTCCCTAATTCAGGGCTTACTTTAGAATTGTCACTGCGCTGCTCGGCGTCGGAAAAAATAGCGGCAAGTTTTTCGCGAGCTTCAATTTCAGGTGTTTTTGTAACACATTCCGGCGTACTATTCATTTTCTCCACTTTCAAATGCCAAAAAGTTCTTTTGTGTTGTGAAGAGTAGCTTGGCTTAAAACATCAAAATCAATATTTCGCTGCTTCGCCCAATATTCAGCCACCAATCTCACATATTCTGGCTTGTTTATATTACCACGAAACGGCGCTGGTGTCAAGAACGGCGCGTCAGTTTCTAGTAATAATCGCTCCAGCGGGATTGAAGCGAACAATTCTTTCTGCAATTGATCCTTTGTGAATGTACTAATTCCATTAAGTCCAACGTACAAATTTCGCGAAAAACCTTTTTCCAAATTTTCACGTGTATCGGTAAAACTATGCAAAACACCGCGCAGTCCAGGAAAATTGTCAAAAATTGGCCAAAAATCATCCCAAACTGACGGCTGATCCTTCGCGCCATCGCGGACATGAAAACTTACCGGCAAATCATAATCTATTGCCATTTGAAGTTGCGCCTCCAAGCCTTCAATTTGTGTTTCCCGCGGACTGTTATTGTAATAATAATCAAGCCCAATTTCACCAATTGCCACAATCGGAGAATTTTCCGTCTTATTCTCCAGCAAAGTTTTGACATCTCCCCAGCCATCTTTCGTATCGTGCGGATGAACGCCAATTGCCGCCCAAGTAAACTCATGATTCACGGCAAATTCCACAGCTTGGCGGCTACTTCGCTGGTCAGTACCGACACAAATCATGCCAATATTCGCCTCGACCGTTTCTTTGTAAAATTGCTCGCGATTGTCTGTAAAAAATTCCGTATCGTGCAAATGACAATGCGAATCTATCAGACGTAAACCCTCAGTCGCACTTTTCTTATCAGCCTCAATCATAAACTATTTAACCTGAGATTCTGTTTTCGGAGCGCGTGGATCTGGCGTGTGAATATATTTGCGCGGGAACAAAGGCGTCAATTCTGACGGCACGACACCACTAGCAAACATATCATGAATTTTCTCGGCAGTTTGCGGCATAAATGGACGAAGCATGTCAGACACTTGCAATAATGTGCCACAAGCGTGCGCCAAGATCTCACTCAAATGCGACTCTGCTTCTGGATCTTTATCGCGATTTTTAGCAACTTGCCAAGGCTGAACTCGCTCAATATATTGATTCAAAGAGCGAACAATTAGCCAAATTTCGTCCATTGCTTGATCGAACATATAACTTTCCATCGCCTGACGATACGGTCCCATATCGTGTTCTGATTGTGGAGCATCGCCAATAACGCCAGCTTGATAACTCTGCACCATTTTAGCGACTCGCTGAACCAAATTGCCCAAATCATTGCCAAGCTCACCATTATACGCAGCTTCAAACTTTTCCCAAGTAAAGTCGCCGTCATCTTGCGTTGGTACGTGGCGCAAGAAATAATATCGAAACGCCTCAGCGCCGTAATCTGGAATAATATCAGCTGGACCAACACCATTTCCGAGACTCTTTGCCATTTTCATTCCGCCAGAATTGATAAATCCATGAACAAGCAATACTTTCGGAAGCGGCAAATCCAGCGCCATGAGCATTGCTGGCCAAATACCAGCGTGGAAACGGAGAATATCCTTGCCGATAACCTGCACGTCAGCCGGCCAAAAAGATTGCCACTCTTCTGGACGATCAGGATAACCGATAACCGTAATGTAATTACTCAGAGCATCCAGCCAGACATACATAACTTGATTATCATCACCAGGAACCGGCACGCCCCAGCTAAGATTTTTACGAGGACGAGAAACCGACACGTCTTTCAGACCGTCTTTCATCAACTCCAAAAACTCTTTTTTACGGAATTCAGGCACGATTCTCATTTTATTTGACTCAATTGCCTGACGAATATTGTCCGAAAAAGCGCTTGTCTTAAAATAGTAATTTTCCTCACTCAAACGCTGATACGGAGTTTGGTGATCTGGACAAACCCCATTATTATCGGCAGCTTCTTTATCCGTAACGAAAGCTTCGCACCCCTGACAATACCAACCTTCATATGAACCTTTGTAAATGTAGCCAGCCTCAACGAGTTTTTGCCAAATATACTGCACCGCGGCAACGTGATGCGCGTCAGTTGTTCGAATAAAATCTGTCACTGAAATATTCAGCTCGGAAATCATCTTCTTAAAATTGACGTGCGTTTGATCGACGTATTCTTGAGGTGTTTGATTCTGACTGGCGGCTTTGGCAGCAATTTTATTGCCATGCTCATCCACGCCAGCTTGAAAACGAACTTCATGCCCGTTCTGTCTGGAATAACGCGCCCACACGTCTGCCAACATATAATCCATAGCATGCCCAATGTGCGGCAAGCCGTTTACGTAAGGAATAGCGGTAGTGATGTAAGCGTGTTTCTTAGTCATGATATATATTATATCACCACTAGGGCAATTATCGCAGACGCCACTCTTTCAATAACCTCTTCCAATCTTCAATCGCCAAATCTTCAGCGCGAGCATCTGGTGAAATTCCTGCATTTTTCAGCAATTCTTCCGCCACAATCTTATCAATCCCCAGCCCACCGCTCAGGCTGGAACGCAACTTCTTTCGCTTAGCAGAAAATCCAGCCTTAACAATGCGGAAAAAATCCTTCTGATCTTCTGGAGTAATTAGCGGATTATTACGAGTTCTTAAAACCACAACCTGCGAATCAACTTTTGGCGGTGGCGTGAAGAATTGCCGCGGCACTTCAATATCCAGCTCCGCTTCGGCAAAAACTTGAACGCTCACAGATAGAATGCTCATATTCCCAGCCTCTGCCGCAATTCTCTCGGCGACTTCTTTTTGCACCAATAGCACCGCAATACTCGGCTTATTTTCCGCGGTCATCAATTTTTCAACGATTTTGCTGGTGATGTAATATGGGACGTTAGCTACGACTTTGTAATTTTTTGGCAATTGGTTCAGATCAAATTGCAATATATCCTGATTTACAACAGTTAATTTCTTACCAGGAAATTGCCCTGGTAATTTTCGTGCCAAATCTGCGTCAAATTCCACGGCGGTCACCGAATTAGCCCGAGCCAATAAACGACTAGTCAAAGTACCCAGCCCTGGTCCAATTTCCAGTACGACATCATCGCCCGTCAATTCGGCCGCTTCAGCAATATCCGCCAAAATCTCCGGATCTTTCAGCCAATGCTGTCCAAGCGATTTTTTTGGTCCACGAGAAGAAGCCATTTAGCGCCCATCTCCATTCGTCCAGTCGGTCGCTAAGTCAAATCCGTGCGGATGCTTGGCTGCAAATCCGCCAGTGTCATAGACCTTTCCAGGACCCATACTGGTCTCAACCACCGAGCATCGCGGATAATTACCATAATTAGCCGCCACCAAAATATAACCATCTTTATCAACCTTCGCGCCATCCGCCCGCACTGTATAAGTACTGCCGCTACCACAAGCTTTTATCACAATATTCATCGGCAAATCATAATACGTCTCGCGATGTGCTACACCCTTGGAGTCGGTAAATATCTGCGCGCCCTTACTTTTCGTCAATGGATTTTTAGGCTTCGCGCCAATTATTTCAATCTGCTTCTTTGACTGCTTTGTGATTTCGCTAGCAACTTCCTTACGACTAATCTCGCGCTCATTCTCTACCTCAACCTGATAAGTCACCTTCCGTACACCTTTTTCTCCAAGTTGCTTAACACTCTTAAATCCAATCGGCTGAGAATCGTCCTTAATATGCTCAATATCAAAATTAATATCAACTTCTTCAGTTATCGTTCGCTGTTTTGATCGCTCAATCTTCATCACCAGACCCACACCATTCACCAAAAGATCGTCGGAATTCGTAAAATGCGTCTTATCTTCGCGATATAAAGTCAGTCCAGCGGCCTTCGCAATCAAATCCGGTGTTTGTTCGGCAGTGGTTATTTTCAGTCGTTTGTTACCGTCGACGATTGTTATTGGACGAGCGCGGAAAATATTGACCTGGTATTTTGCGCCGGTCAGTTCCATATCAATATTTGGCTCAACCGTGTCAATCTTTTCGTCAATCGTAATCTTAGCCGCACGCAAGGCCTGCCGAACGGTCAATGCATTTGTGATAATGGTCTTTTCTTCACCGCGATCATAAATACGAACCAAATGCTCACCAGAAGTCTTTCCATCAGCAAACGAAATCATTGGGGTCGCAATCGCAACCAACACAGCTAATCCAATAATTTTTCCAAAAAATAAACCTTTTGCGCGCATAATCATATAATAACTCGTTAACCTAGTCAAATAAATTATACCAAATTAAACACTTTTTATCTATAGACTACAACCAACTTACGTCGCCAGCGTTAGTCTACCACCATTTTTGGCGATTCCATGCATTGTAAGCCCCAGCCCAACTACCATATTGACTTATAGCATAATTATTGAAAACTCTAATCTGACAAACTGGATCACTTTGCCAATTTGGGCAAGCCTGAGAAAGCTTATTTATATTCGTCTGACCAAGTCCAGCATATTTCCCATTCCTAGCCGTTGTTCGCCAAGTTGACTCTTTCGTAAAAATGAAGTTCACATAGCCATAATCATCAGGGCTAATACCAGCCGCAGACATCCAATCTGAATGAGATCCAGAAGGTAGGCTAACTTTCGTCCCCACAATCTCAATCTGCTTCTTTGGCTCTTTTGTCACAACACTAGCAATTTCCTTGCGGTTCACCTCCACACCGTCCTTCATTTCAACTTCATAAGTGACATTTTTCTTACCGTTCACGCCCGCCTGTTTTACTTCGCGATATCCCGAATCTCGATTCGCGTCTTGAACTTTTTCAACCTCAAATTTCACATCTTCTTCTGCGGTTATAGTTTGCTTGCCATTACGCCAAAGTTCAATTTTCATTCCAGGAATAATTTTCGCCGAACGATCCACAGATAGCGTATCATCTTTCTTTGGATCAATATTCTTCTCTTTCAATAGCTCGCCAACCGTCTTAGCGTGTGTGCGAATGACAGATTCTTTGCCGTAAAGTACAAAATTAACCATCGAGGCTCTGTCAATTTTCATCACCATGTTTGCGCCATCAACCGCCATATTATCGGAATTGGATAGGGTAGTTTTGTCCTCTTCAAAAACTTCAATTCCAGCGGCCTTCGCAATCAAAGCCGGCGTCTGCTCGGCGGTAGTTACCTTTAGACGCTTATTTCCATCGACAATTGTTATTGGACGAGCGCGGAAAATATTAATGTTGTACTTCTCTGCCACCATCTCCGAATCAAGACTCGGCTCGACTACGTCTTGGCGTTCATCAATAGAAAACTTAGCCAATTTCAAAGCCTCGCGAATCGTCCTCGCTTTTGTAACAATCGTCTTTTCTGCGCCCCTGTCGTAAATTGTTACCAACTTTTCGCCAGCCTTAGCTGCTGGCTTAGTAGCGTCAGCCAATGCTTGATTGACAAAAAATAGACCGCCAACCAACATCAATATCGCGCCAGAAACGAACGTAATTTTCTTAGAATAGTGTTTTGCTTGTAATCTTATACCCATAAGTTCACACCCACAACGCAGGTATTCTTATTATATCAAATTTTCTCCAAGCGCGCGAACTCGACGTTCAATTTCTTAATATTTCCATTGTCAAACTGAACCGTAACACTCAGCCCTTCGCTATCAATAATTTCCCCCGAACCAAAACTCGGGCTGCGAACTCGATCACCAACCTCCAAACCAATATCTTCCGAATAAAAATCAGGCTCTACGATCGGCTGAGCTGGCCTATCAACCCCACCAGCCATCAAACCCATCTCGTCCAAAAACCTCGATGGCATATTATAGCCAATCTGACCAAATTGCGTCCGAGAACTAGCACAACTAACGAACAATTCTTCCCTCGCCCGAGTTACACCAACATAGCACAATCGGCGCTCCTCTTCGATGTCATCAGCGTTGCCGCTATCAAACACTCTTGCGTGCGGCAAAATCCCCTCTTCCAGTCCCGCCAAAAAAACCACCGGAAACTCCAAACCTTTAGCCGCATGAAGCGTCATGAGCGTTACTTGTTGATCGGCAGTTGTATCCGTCGAAGACATCAAAGCCATCTCTTCCAAAAACGTCGCCACGTCAACGTAAGCCTTCGCCTCCGACAAAAGCACGCCGATATTTTCCATTCGCTCTTCAGCTTGCGGCGTTCCGTCGTTTATAAAATCTTCATAGCCAGTACTTTTCATGATCTTTTCAATCAATTCAGCTGGAGATCCGTCAATTTCCTGCTGCAAATCGTGCAATTTTTGACCAAACTCTAGCAACGGACGTTTTGCGCGCGCTGTCAAAGTATCCGCCTCCTCAACCGCCAGCAACCCGCTAATTATATCTTTCTCTGACGCGTCATTCCAGTCCAGAAACTTAGAAATACTTACTGCTCCAACACCGCGTTTTGGCGTATTCACAATTCGCAAAAAACTAACTCGATCACTCGGCTGATATAACAATCGCAGATATGCCAATAGATCCTTAACGACAGCTCGATCCAAAAATCGCAAACCGCCGACGATTTTATACGGAATATAGCTCTGACGCAAGGCTCGCTCAATTGCGTAACTTTGCGCATTCGTTCGGTACAACACTGCCACGTCACCATATTGACGACCGTTCGCAATTTGCGCCTGAATCTCATTCGCAATCGCCAAAGCCTCCTCAGACTCATTGTATAATTGCCATAATTTTGGCTCAACACCGTCGCCATTCGCCGTCCATAAATTTTTATCAGTTCTATGAATATTATGACTAATCAGCGCATTTGCCATATTCAAAATCGCGCCAGTCGAACGATAATTTTGCTCCAGCTTAACCACCGTCGTACCTGGAAAATCACGCTCAAAATTGAGAATGTTAGTATAATCAGCCCCGCGAAAACTATAAATCGACTGAGCGTCATCGCCAACCACACATAAATTGCGACGCGAATTAACCAACAGCTTAATTAGCGCATACTGCACTGCATTCGTGTCCTGATACTCGTCAATCAGAATATGTTCGAATTGCTGTTGCCATCTATGACGAATGTCTGGCTTATTTCTCAATAATTCCACGGTTTTTATCAATAAATCGTCAAAATCCAACGCCGAAGCATCTTTCAGAGCTTTTTCATAAGCAAAAAACAATTCAGCTATTTTTTGCTCTCTTGGACCGCGAGTCGAAGCCGAAAAATCCTCAGCATTTCGCATTTCATTTTTAGCGTTCGAAATAGCCGAAAGTACAGCTCGAGGTTTAATATCTTTATCCGTCAAGCCGCGAGCCTTCATAATTTGCTTCATCAAGCTTATTTGATCGTCGGTATCGTAAATTAAGAATCGCTTATTCAGACCAATATTTTTACCATCCATTCGCAACATTCGCACGCAAATACTGTGAAAAGTTCCCATCCACGGCATAAATTGCCGATTTTCAGAATCTTCACCCAATATTTGCGCTAACCTCTGACGCATTTCCTTCGCGGCTTTATTAGTAAATGTAACCGCCAATATTCGACTAGGAAATATTTTCAACTCGCCAATCAAATAAGCAATTCTATGAGTCAGAGTTTTGGTCTTTCCGGATCCAGCTCCAGCCAAAATCAACAACGGCCCATCAGCGTGCGTCACCGCTCGAGCCTGCTCGCTATTTAATCCGTCAGTAAAATTAGACATATATCTATTTTATCAGCAAAAAGTACGAAACAGCGCCGCCAGCCATACCAATTGCCAAAAATAGAACAATAAGCAACGCTATTAATAATCCAGATTTTTTCTTCTCTTTGTCGGCTGAAGGTTTGAACTCTGTAGATACGGCGGCAAACATCGGTGCTGGCTCAGAATCCATAGTTTCTTTTTCGGACAATTCGGAAGATTCAATCAAAGAGCTGTCAATGTCAGTGGACATTTTATCGTCTGAATCTTCAGGAACGCCAGCCTCCTCAATTGCTATAATTTCTGGACTCAAATCCATTGGCGAGTCGGGTGCATCGCCCAAAGAATTTTCACTCATGCTGTAATTAGATAAATTGGTATTATATTGATGTTCCAATTTTATATCCTCAGAATCAACAGACACAGACGTATCTTCATCACTATTCATCTCAGAACTAGTCATAGTTTGGTTAACAGAACCAAGCGGTCGCTTCTCCACTTCAACATTAGCAATAAACGGAGACTCCAGCGGCGTAGTCATCGGTGTAGCAGGAGCTTCGCTATTACTTACGGCTAATGATTGAGCTATCTTATCAGTCAATGACAGCTCCTCAACGGGCGCATCTTCAATCTCCGCAAAAGTAGATTCATTATGTACGTCTTTAAGATCAGGGGTGTCACTAAGATTATCTGATTGAGCAACTATATCAGACATTTCTTTCCCTACCGCAGAATGCCTATTATTTGTGCTAATCACGTCCACCAAATCAGGCGAAGGTTGAATCGTCGTGCCAGTTCGGGATGGAGCGGGAGCAACAGGTTTTTGGATAGTGCTGACAGATGAAGGTCTAACAACATCCATGAAACGACCAGTCGAGCGTCTCGCGACTAACGGCACAGCTTTGACTTCGCTAGCAGCCACACCAGGAGCTCTGTTAGCTATTGAGTCGTTAGCAACTTTCTCGTTCGTAGGATTATCAACCTCTTTAGGAGTCGTATTGTCGCTAGAAGGCTCTTTTTTTGCTTCAGGCTGAGAGATCGATGATAAAGGAGCAGAAGCAACAGACGAAGATGTAAATGGAGTTACTGGAGGCGCAAAGCTAGTACCAATAGAGTTCTCTGATACAGGTTTTTCCCCTACAGGCACAGACGCAGAAATCTCGCTATTATTTTCATTAGCCACCGCTGGAGCTTCCTTTTCTCGCTGCTTATCCATAAGAGAGCTTACCGCTCTATCCAACTCATCAAAATCAATATCTGTCATATGCCCCCTATTTTTTAACCTTTATGTGCTTTCGAGATTATCTCCTTAAATTGATATGCATCCAAACTGGCTGCCCCAACCAATAAACCATCAAGTTCATCAATTGCTAAATAATCTGCGGCGTTTATTGACGTAATACTTCCACCATAGACAACTCGAACTGATTCCGCCGCTTTTTTACCGTACAAATGAGAGATATGTCGTCGAATCATCTGTGTAGCTTTTTTTACATCAGACGCTTTAGCGCTGTCGCCAGTACCGATCGCCCAAACTGGCTCATATGCAATAACTATTTCATCTAACTCGTCCGCCGTCACATTAGCCAGACCGCTAGTCAATTGATCAGCCAGAACATCCTTCGTTTCGCCAAGAGTCTTCTCTTGAATCGTTTCACCAACACACAGAATCGGATGAATACGATTTCGAATTGCCGCCTGAACTTTCAGCCGAATGTCTTTTTCGCTTTCAATGAAAATATAGCGACGTTCCGAATGTCCAATTATCACATAATCAGCAATTCCACGAAGATGCGCCGCTGGAATTTCTCCCGTGTACGCCCCCGAATCTCGCCAATAGCAATTCTGGGCCGCCAACTTAGCGATTCGACGATTAATTTGCAAACTCAAACTCTGCAGCGTCAAAATAGTAGGCGCCAGCACCACTTCAACATCTCTATGCGATGGCAGCGTGTTCATCAGCTTATGCAAATATAAGCTAGCCTCTTGCATATTGAAGTTCATTTTCCAGTTACCAATGATTAACTTTTTTCTCATGAGATAATCCTTATGCTTAGTTTATCACCTCAAACCGTATGCGTCTAGTAAACTTTCAATTCCAGGCAATTTTTTACCAGCCATCAAGGCCATGCTAGCTCCGCCACCAGTGGAAACATGGGTAAAATTGGCGCCGTCATGTCCGTCCCATTTCAATATAAAATCAGCCGTATCTCCGCCGCCAACTATTGAAACGACTCCTTTATTCTGAGCAATAGCTAGTGCTACTCGCGCCGAACCGATTGCAAAATTATCAATTTCAGCATAGCCCAACGGACCGTTCCAAATAACCATCTTTGCATCAGCCAGTATTTTCGTAAATTTTTCAATCGTCTGGCTTCCAATATCCAGCGCCATATCTGAGTTCTTTATTTTATCAATATTAACTTCTTGACGAGGAAAATCTTTAGAAATCTCTGGCGCAACCGCCACATCAATCGGCAATACCAAAAAATCGTCAACATTCTCTACGCCAACCTTAGCCGCCGCCAAATCATAAATTTCCGCGACAACCTTTTCCATTCCTGGCTCAAACACACTCTTGCCGACATTAAATCCACGGCAATGTAAAAACGTGTTTGACATGGCGCCACCAATTAAAATCCGATCCGCCTTTTTAATTAGACGCTTAATCAGTAATATTTTATCGCTAACTTTCGCGCCGCCAATAACCGCAACCAACGGACGTTTTGGCTTATTCATCGCCTCGGTGATAGTTACATATTCTTTTTCTAATAGTAATCCCGCTAGCCCTGGAACACACAATGTAATCGCATGAGTGCTGGCGTGCGCCCTGTGCGCGACCGCAAATCCGTCTTGCACAAAATAATCTGCTCGGACAGCGCGTTGAATTGACTTGGCAAATGTTAAATCATCAGCCTCCTCCTCGTCATAAAAGCGTAAATTCTCCAACATAAGAATACTGCCTCGTGGCGAGCGGCGAACAGCTTGATGAACAGCTTCGCCCACGCAATCGTCCAGCAATTCTACCGGACGGCTCAACAACTTGGATAGGTGATCTGCGACGACTTTCAGACTAAACTTAAGATCTTTACCTTTTGGTCGCCCTAGATGGGACATGATAACAATCTTGCAATTCTGCTCCAATAAATATCGGAGTGTGGGCAGCGAAGCGCGAATTCTTAGATCATCAGAAATCTGACCGCGCTTTGTTAGCGGCACATTATAATCTGCTCGCAGAAGAATAGTTTTTCCACGTAGATCAACATCGCGAATTGTTTGCTTCGGAAATTTTCTGCCCACCCAAATTCCCCCTACGACAACGTCTTGACTTGGATATTGTCAGTTTTACCTGGCTCTGGATTGTGTCCGCTAACAAGCACAACCGTAACTGGGTCTGTACCGAAATAGCCTTCTTGTTTCAACTCATCAGCTAGCTTAGTTGCTGCATTTGGATCGTTTGGTCGAACATATGGACGAGAAGCGTACCTTAGCGCCAACTTTTGCGCAGCCTTCACATCTTCGGTTACGCAAACAATTGGTAGGTTCGGACGATATGCAGCAACGTTAATTGCAGTAGCGCCAGTGTGTGTTTCCGCAATAATAGCTCGAGCCTTAATTCTCCTTGCCAATTGAGCTGCCGTGTAGCTTAAAATCGCGTCAGTCTTTTCACGCATTTCAGCCTTTTCTACCAACATCACTTCACTGTGTTCTTGAGTGTAGATAATAGTCTTGCGCATCGCGCGAACGGTTTCAACAGGATATTTACCATTGGCAGTCTCATCAGACAACATAACTACATCAGCGCCTTGGATTACAGCATTGGCAACGTCGCTTACTTCAGCGCGACTTGGCTCTGGATTATCAACCATGCTACCCATCATTTGTGTTGCAACGATTACTAGTTTGCAATATTTACGACACAAGGCAATAATTCGACGCTGTACAACTGGGACAATTTCCGCACCAGCTTCCACCGCCAAGTCGCCGCGAGCGACCATAATACCGTCACTAGCCTTAACGATTTCCTCCAAATTCTCTGGATCAACGGCAGACTTAGTCTCAATCTTGGCAATAATATTGGCTGTCGAGCCCAGGTCTGTCAATCGACGACGCAAATCAATAATGTCATCAGCTTTTTGAATAAAACTCAACGCAACGTAATCAAAATCTTGGCTTGCGCCCCACTCCAAATCGTTAATATCTTTCTGAGTAAGAATATCGCCACCAAAATCTGTGTCTGGCAAATTCAAACCCTTGCGGCTCATCAAAAAACCGTCGTTCTGAACTTCTACGCGAATTGCAGTTGGGCTAACAATTTCTCGCACAACCGTCCTGATCTTGCCGTCAAACATGTAAAGTGGCTCACCGACTTTCATCTTCTCCGCCAAATTGTACTGCACTGGCAAATTGAAGCTGCCGTCATGCTCGGCAATTTTTGAATCCAAGACCAACATATCGCCAACCTTAACATTCAGCATGTTATCTTTCAAAACGCCCAGGCGAATCTTCGGACCTTGCAAATCTTGTAGGATTGCGACAGGCTTGCCCAACTGCTTACTAGCTGTGCGCACCCAATTGATCTGCTCAATTCTCTCCTCATTAGCGCCGTGGCTAAAGTTCATACGGATGCCGTTAACGCCGGCCTCCAACAATTGGTAAACCTTTTCTTGGCTGAACGTTGCTGGCCCAATTGTTGCTAATATTTTTGTTCGTTTAAATATATTATCACTCATTTTTAAAATTATATCACGAAATAACAGTGATGAAAAATGGTGCCAGAGAACCTTATGATACTTGTTCAATATCGAGAATACGTTTAATAAAATCAACTATAGCAAATTCAGAAGAAACAAAAAACGACCGACCTCTAACATACACCATTGCAAAATACAGCTCAACAACATAGTATCTCGACAGGAAAAAAGAGCCAGTTTATAGACTTGGCTCAGGTCTTCTCACGAGCTACCCGATCCTACAGGTCCTGATGTATCCCGCATCGGCGCACGTAATAGTAGTAAAAGAGCTACTAAAACTCTCGTATGTCTCGAATTGGACTGCGACGCATGTTGCGTATTAATGGCAACATAGCACTAAACAATCCAGTGAGAATGCACGTACTTACAATAAAGATTATCTGTCGCATATCTACGGCTATAAGTCGTATCACCCTATTTGAATTAATAGAACCGAAGCTATATTGCGACTGTGCCGTAAGCTGTGGTGCAAATTGCTTATCCAGGAGATACGCACCGATAAAGCCGATAGCAAGAGCGAACATAGCTACTAATATAGATATAATTATCGTATATAGTATATATATCGACACGATATCAATACGATTAAAGCCAATAGCACGAAATACCGCCGTCTCATGTCTATCATCCACAATTGTACGACTGATAGTAATCCACATAATAAGCGCAGCCAATACTATAACTATCAGCATAGCATAGACCGACCACTGCTTAAATATATTCTGTATATCATCCAAAGCAACGCTATTACTAAATGCCAAATTAGCTTGATATAAACGACCAATCGGCTTACAAGAATTATCATACTGGACAGTACAGCCCTGCTCATCTATAAACTTTTGCGCATCACTGGCATTTGCAAACTCGACAAAACGATGTTTATTATCCTCATTGCCCATAATATAAAGTGGCTCATATGTAAATAAATCAGCATAATCGGCTTTATTAGGTAGCTTATCGTATAGTGAGCGCGGTATAACCTGCCCAACACCTTCCGTGCGTAATACCCCAGAAATCATATCGTTAGCAGTGCGAGCCTTCTCGCGCTGCTGTTTCTGTTCTGGATTTAGTACTTCACTGTCGCCAGGAGACATACCAACCACTTTAAAAGTAATAAATTTGCTTACGGCAGTTGTTTCTTTACCAAATCTTGCATCAAACAGCTCTTGGTTTGCCGCCTGCTTCTTCTCCTCTGCCGTACGTTTGTCGCTTATTACAGGAGTATTTTCACATGTTGTAGGATTGGGTAGTCCATACAAAAGGCTTGGCTTTTTATAGTCCTTGTTATTTTGATTTGCTGCGATCTCTTTATTTTGCTGCAAGGTCTGCTGTATCAACTCCAGCGAGGCGCTATTTCGGTAACACATTTTAAAACTCAAGTTAGTTATATTGTCACGAATATTTTTAAGGCGCTCAAATTTAGCCTCAGCACTCGCACTTGCCGGCAACTTTTCCAGCTTCAGTAAACGCTCAATAACATTTTGCGGCAAGATTATAGGTAAACTCGACCCGTCAGGCTTCCAGCCAGCATTGTTAGGAAGCATAATATTATCTGTAATTTCAGGTGGTGCAATAACAATACTTGAGCTATTTACAGGAGGATTTTCATAATTAGCATTCACCTCCGCTTCATCCGAAGTGTCAAAGAACAACTCTTTACCATCAATAAGAGGTACTAGTGCTGAGCCTTTTTTGACACTATAAAATTCTTCAGTAAAAAATTTAATAGCACCATATCCCTTAGCTAAACGAGAGAGTTTTGCATCGTCAAAAGCCGGCATGGTGCTATATTTCTCTTTTAGTAATTGAGCGGTAATACCGTTTTGGTCATTAATAGATAGCTGCACAGTACCGTCAGCAGACTGTGAATATGGCGGCCGATCATTGATATAGGAATATTCCAGATTAAGTCGCTTTGCCTCGGTAGCTTTTTGTGAAACAAGTAATTCATAGCGTTTTTTCGCCTCGGCAATAAGATTAGGGTCACGAATAGTCTTATAAAACCCATCGACATTTGATGGCGCGTTAGTGACACTTACGATGTAACGACTAGTCAACCCCTCTTTACGAAACGAATCAATACCACGAAAGAGACCGTTAGCAATCAGGGAAGCTGAAATAAGGACGCCGAACAACATACTCGCCAACAATACCGTAATAAATGTACGTATTTTACGAGCGCGTAATTTTGTATAAGTCAACAGTACTATATCGGCTAGCCTAATCACACAATCTCCCATCTTTTAGGGCAATGACACGATCAGCCTGGGCGGCAATTTCATTATCGTGCGTAGCAATAATAATCGTTGCATGATATTGCTCTCGAATTTGCTGGAATAAACTAATAATATCGCGACTATTGGCAGAATCCAGATTGCCAGTTGGTTCATCTGCCAGAATAATAGCCGGCCTATTAAGCAAAGCTCTGGCGATAGCAGCGCGCTGAATCTGTCCACCGGAAAGTTCGTGAGGGCGGTGACTTAGTCGATCATACAAGCCAACTTGTCGAGCTAATGATTCAATACGTAGCTTGCGCTCCGCCCGCCCCATGCGCTGAGGCATTGAAGCGACTTCAATATTACGGCGCAACGTCAAAAAAGGCTGCAGATAAAACGATTGAAAAACAAATCCAATTGTCTGGTTGCGAAACTTAGATAGTTGACGATCATTCATACTGGAAACGTTTTTTCCTCCTACAACAATCTCACCAGACGTGGGCTTATCTAGTCCACCAAGTAAATGCAGTAAAGTACTTTTACCACTGCCGCTTGGACCAACAAGAGCCACAAATTCACCTTCGTGAATGTCTACTGAAACATCATCGATAGCTCTAATTATTTGCTTGCCGACTTTATACTTCTTGATTACATTCGTAGCCCTGATGGCGATCGGTCTGGAATCAAGGTTGTCAATCTTATCAGCCTGCGCAACTAGAACACCCGTATTATTACATTCCATATAAAATTACCGTTAGCACTATTATAGCCGATAGCTATCCGTACGGTCAACATAACCACATAAACTAGCCTACCCATTTTCTTAATGCTAGAATATAAAATATTATGCCAGAAATAGATAAATATATTATTTCAAAAATTTTGTTCTTTATTTTCGGATCAACTACTGTAATTATTTTCTTTTTATTCTATACTGGAGTATTTATAAATATCGTTGGGTCCATAGAAGCTGCAATTACGATATATTGCATAAACACTGTCCTGCTGATACCCGTAACAATCTGGTATGCAATCGAGCGCTCACATAAACCGAAATATAAGGAGAGCGATATACTTGAAGTCTATTCTGAAATGATGTCTCGGACTGACGATGAATCTGCCGCCAAAGAAGCTACGAAGCGACAATGAAAAAAGCTCGCCACAATAAGCGAGCTATTCCAAACAATCTTTATGGTGCGATTTTACTCCCAAGCTCGAACCTGTTTTGAGACAAAAGCCAAATGATTTTAGCCGTGCCGCACACGCGTGGCGCACATGCTGGCAAATCCGTTTTACTATGGACACTTTCGCTACTTAAGCGAAATACACGAGAGCAAGCACAAAGGCATTATCTCAAAACAGTTATTTGACCGAGTGTAAACGGTTTTGGAACGGTGCGGCAAGCCAACAGGATAAGGCCGATCTGCGCGCTTAAACATAGGCCTATTTCAACGACCAGTTAAGTTCTTCCCAGTCCTTCTTTTTGAGAGTATATACCTTCCACTCTACCGGAGCGCCATTTACATCACCTCTTTCAATCCCTTCGTAATGATATCCTAGCTTTTCAAGAGCACTCCAACTTCGGATGTTCTGTACATATGCCTTTGCCTCAATCATCTCGAATCCTCCTTCGGAAAATGCCCAATTTGATACAGCTTTCTTTGCGGAGCTACCAAGACCCTGCCCCCAATTACTAGGGTCCCCAATCAGTGTACAGAACGCACCAGTCTTTACACCGTATTTTTGGCTAAGATCTTTGATTTCATTAATCTCTATATTCCCAACTATTTCACCGTCTAACTCAATCATCCAGCTATAACGGTCATCGTCATCAACCATATTTTCGAGGTGCTTAACTTCGTCTTCTACTGTCATTTTTGAAAAATCAGCTCCAAGATACTTCGTAACTTCATCTTTGCTAATCCATTGTATAGTTACAGGAGCATATTTTGGATCGGGTTTTATAAGACGAAGTTTTTTAGTTATATCGTAAAACGGTATATCAATATCTCTAGCATACATAATACACTTACTTTACCACATGTTAGGTCTTAAGATTAGAGCTAAGCACTCAGACTAGATGTGAGTCTGGCCAGGTGCGTCAGTGTTTTAATTGTCAACACTACGCCAAATATATTTTGGAGCACCCGCCCGAACTACTACTTGACCTCTGTAATACACTGCGAAAAGCCGCCTTTTTCGATGTCATCTTCAATAAAATTCCAACTTACGATGAAATAAAGTTTGAAACTCACAAAAACAGCCCGCTACCAGAGGTAAACGAGCTGTTTCAAATCCGAACAGAATATAAATCCCTTTGATGGTGACCTTACCGGGAATCGAACCCGGATTGCCAGGATGAAAACCTGGTGTCCTAACCGTTAGACGATAAGGCCACGACTTCAGATATCATAACAAATTATTGTCGAATTGTCTATAGCAAATCAGCCACTTCTCCGCCGTTATCTATTAATGTATAATATTTCCATGACAAAGCAGAAGAAAAAGCGCAATAAAAAATATTCTGGAATGGACGCGACATCTCAGCGGCCAAAGGTAACAAGGATTACAGCAACGAATCGCTCCAAATTATCTCAATGGTTTTTTGATCGAAAAAAGCTCATTCGCACCATTGGCATGGCGGGACTCGTTGTAATTGCCTTAATTATCGTTATTTCTGGAATATTGAGTCTGTTTCGTTAACGAACCGGCAGCTTAAATCCAAAGGTACTGCCTTTTCCTTCTTCTGATTCAAAGATCATTTCGCCATCGTGCGATAAAATAACCTTCCTCGCCAAAAATAAGCCAACGCCAGTGCCGTCTGGTCGCTTTTTTCTGGCATTTGTGCCGCGGAAGAATTTGCCAAACAAATTTGCTTGCTCTGATTTTGGCACACCAATTCCCGAATCTTTCACCGTAAACTCAATCGCGCCATTACTATTTTTCAGAGAAATTATTACCTTTTTGTGCGGATTTGAATAGTAAATAGCGTTGTCGATCATATTCAGCATAACTTGACGAATCTTCTCAGAGTCAGCCGTAATCAATGGAACTTTTTTATCAATCTTTAGATCCATTTCGACAGACCTCTGATCAGCCACAACCTTAAGCAACGCAACTTCATCCCGAAGAATTTGAGCAACGTCTGTCTCCTGTTTATCAATGTTAAATTTACCAGTCTGAAGCCTAGAAACATTAAGAAAATCATTTATCAGTCTCACCATACGCTCACTCGAAGAAAACGCTTCTCTAAGAACCGCACGCTGCGTCGGCGTAATCTTCCCCAGATCACCCTCCAGCATCATATCCAGATAACCTTTAATACTAGTCAACGGTGTCCTTAACTGATGTGAAGCCATAGAAATAAATTCGTTCTTCGCCTCGTCCAGTCGCTGAAGCTGTCGATTACTGAACCTCAACTCTTTCGTCGCCTCGTCAATTTTACGCTGCAAACTTTTATTCAACTCATTAATTTCTTCCAATGACAAAGAATTTCGAATCGACACAGCCAGTTCCCCAGCAATCGATTCCAGCATTTCAATATCGCGAGAACTATACCCCAAGCTCTTATGTTCGCCCAGAAATAGGATTCCCGTTTCTTGATTTTGATGCAGCAGCGGCATAACAATTTTCGTGCGATGAATATCCAAAAGCTTCTTCAGTTCTGGATCTTTTACTTGATTTGCCAAAATAACTTCCGGAAAACTACAATTCTTATAATAGTAATCCATAATCCTGTGAACATCTTCCTCGACAACAGATATTCGTCGCCGACCCGCCCGACCGTATATTCCTTTTTCCGGAATACAAAACGCCACTTTTTCCGCCTTAAGAGAAGTCGCTATATAATTGCCAACACGTCGAGTTAGCAATTGCAGATCCGCCGTATAGGTTAATATTTTACTAATCTCACGCGTAAACGTATCAGCGTCATATTCTCCGTAGTAAAAAACCCTATCAGTAAATTTATCAAAGATTTTCTTCACTGGTTGATATACGACCGCCAAAACCATAGCCAAAATCATATTCATAAGATTTACGTGACTATCAACCGTCAGGCTGCGTTGGAAAACCAAAATTGAAATGACATATGCAGAAATCACGTAAACGACAGCTAGTGCGATTAATAGCAATATATACGAAACGCTTCGAGCCACCGCCATTTTTACGTCCATCAATCGGTATCTGACGATGCTATACATAATTGCAAATAAGAAAATAATCGTAGCAATTGGACCAATCCATATATATCGATAATCACCAAACGCTGGAAGGAGCAAATCCACTACAAAGCCAGGAATGCTACATATCAACAGACCAATCATGTAAATCGCGACTTGCTTGCGTCGAACAGGATCCGATTTGCGCCACGCTATATAACCAAAACACATAGAAATTAAGAAGAATACCGAGAAAAAAGTTGCAAAAATAACATAGTTGACTGCATGAATCGGAATTCGAGAAAAATCTACTGGCGTGACGATTTCTGATGTATTGATAATAAACTCAGGAACCAAAATAATATATAGCGAAAAAATCGTTATTAGTATACTAGACGCACAGATAAAACTCTTCGTTGATTTTGTCGATGGAAGAAACGACTTCGTAGTAAAAATAGCCAACGCAGGACAAAAAACAGCCGAAGCTACATAAAACCACCTGGACGCAGTGTCCAATGTTACTTCCTTGTCCGTCAGAGAAAACACTTCAAGTCCAGCCGACCACACAGCCAAACATAAACAAACCAGAAAAAACCAATACTTTGCATCATGACGATGCTTCGATTTTTTAAGTACGAGCACGCCCAAAATTAGCGCCATCAACGCAACCAATCCTAGCACTAACGCTCGTATCATCATACTAATGCTTATTATAGCATTTTATTCTACGTTTCAATCGCAAAAACTGTGTAAACGCCGCTTGCGGTAACTGTAGCTTCAATAGATTCTTTTGGTATGCCGGATTTTTGGAGCAACTTAAAGCCTTCTTTAATTGAACGCATCCTAACTTTTGGAACCCACCCCATTAGTCC
>ERZ773256.16-NODE-16-length-24832-cov-3.02636_pt1 | contig 24832 bp, 27 predicted proteins | sample MGYA00580513_ERZ773256 | MGnify/ENA primary metagenome ERZ773256 (study PRJEB29015, sample SAMEA2738147) | human oral metagenome | biome: human oral; feature: human-associated habitat; material: saliva | place: China | collected 2201 ... | reverse complement strand
CCCTAAATGTCTTAGTGGGAATTTAGGGGATTTTGGGGAATTTTGCAAAGGTCTCAGGCCGTCTGAAAATAGGTTTAACGGTTTTTCAGCCAGTCATTGCGCATTTGTGCGGCTTCTTCAAAATAGCGGTAAAGCTCGGTTTTGTTGCCGTCTGAAAGGAGTTGTTCCAATTTGGATAATTGTTCCTTCAAATTGTTGGTCAGTTTGAGCAGGGCAGGGCGGTTGGCCATGCAGATGTCTGTCCAAACGGCAGGATGGCTGGAAGCGATGCGGGTAAAGTCGCGAAAGCCGGTGGCGGCATAGGGGAGATAGTCTTTGCCGTGTGGATGGTCAACCAAAGCGTGGACATAGGCAAAGGCGGCCAAGTGCGGCAAGTGGGAAACGGCGGCAAAAATATTGTCGTGTTCTTCAGCGCTCATGGTCGAAATTTGCGAACCAACCGCCTGCCACAGGCTTTTCAGCCGTCTCAGGCCGTCTGAAACCTCTTGGCCGTGTAGCGTAATGATAAGGCGGCTGTTTTGAAACAAACCGCAACGCGCGGATTTTGCCCCGCTTTGATCCGAGCCGGCAATCGGGTGGGCGGCAAAACATTGCGGCAGGCGGTCGGATAAGTGGGTGCGGAAGGCATTGAGTGCCGATTGTTTGGTGCTGCCGACATCGGAAACGCAGGCGGTGTCTTTTAAGAAGGGCTTGATGTCGCGGCATACGTCAGGCAGGACGGAGACAGGCGTGGCAATCAAAACCAAATCGGCATTGCTGATACTTTCGGCGCAAATATTCGGATAGGCATGGTCGATGATGCCGCATTCGAGTGCGTAATTGAGGTTGTCGGCATTGGTGTCGATGCCGGTAACGGTTTGCACCAGTCCCAAGCGTTTGAGGTCGAGCATGAACGAGCCGCCGATTAGACCGACACCGATAAGGGTAATGTGGGGGAAAAAGGCGGAAGTGTTCATGGTTTGAATCCGGTACAAGTGGAAAAGCTTATTTTAATCCGTTATGGAGGTCGTCTGAAAGTTGTCATCAAGGTTTCAGACGGCCTTTTTTATGGTCGAATTTTCATGATTTAGGCATAGAAAACTCCGTTTAGTAGGAGCATGTAACCGATTATCAGATTTTCATACACTAAAATAATCATCTGAATTAGTATAACGTCTTAAAGTAAGTAATTGGTATCTTAAAGTAAATTATTACATCATATTTTATTTTAATTGATATAGAATAAAATAACTCACTCAGAAAGAAGGAATTTATGAGTTTTTCACAAACCGAATTAGTCAATGCAATGCGTTTGCTTTCTACCCGTCTGCCGCAGTTTCCAGAGCAGCAAAACCAAGTATCCCGCATGTTGCGCATCGTAACCGAACGTTTGAGCAGCCATTTGAACGAAAACCTGAAAGCGTTCGGCATCAATGAAAACCTGTGGTTTTCCCTGATGGCGGTTTACGTCAGCCCAAACAGCGAAATCCTGCCTTCACGTTTGAGCGACCTGATGGACTTGACGCGCACCAGTGCGACACGCCTGTCGGACGACATGGTTGAGCGCGGCTGGGTAGAGCGTTATATCAATCAAAAAGACCGCCGTCAGATTGTGCTAAAATTGACCCCTTCGGGTGAGACCTTCATTCACGAAGTATGGCCGCAAATTGCCCGTCAGAGTGGCCAGGCGTGGGAAGATTTCACGAAAGAGGATTATGACACGCTGCAACACCTGTTGGGTAAACTGTTGAACCGTTTGGGCAATTAACAACAGACGGCCTGATGGTCTGCGGCAGGCACACATAAACGGAGTCTGTATGAAATTAGGTTTGGTCAAATCAAGCGTATGCGTTGCCGCTGTTTCGCTGTTGGCGGCATGTGCGCCGTTCGGCAAACAGTTACCTTTGGATGAGACAACAGCCTATCCGCTGCCGCAAGGCCAATCTGCCGCTACTGCCCAAGACGGCTGGTGGATGAAGCTGAAAGATAAAAAATTAAACAATTTGATTGCTTCCGCCATTCAGACGTCTACCAATCTGCGTGTCGTCAAGGCAAGGTTTGAGCAGGCTCAGGCGCAGCTGGGGGTTGTAGGAGCCGCAAACAAACCGCAAGTCGGCTTGGGTGTAACCGGTATTGGTACCTATGTTTCACCCAAACCTCAAGCCGGTATGGTTGATACCGACCATACATTAGTGTTGGCGAATGCAGCCTTACAAGGCAGCTTGGTTTTCGACTTTTGGGGTAAAAACCGAGAGCAGATTCAAGCTGTTTTAGGAAAAAGCAGGGCTGCGGTGTATGAAGCGCATCATATCCGTACCGAGTTGGCTCACGCCGTTGCCGCTCAATATTTTGCGTGGCAGATGGCGACAGAACAACTGGATTTGCTGGATACGCGCATAGAGCTGGCGGATAAGGCATTGAAACTGATGCAACAACGCGTTAAAGCGCAGCTGGCTCCTGCCGATGCCTTGCACGCTCTGGAAATGGCGCAACAACAATTACAGCTTGAAAAATCGGCATGGACTCAGAAAAATGAGAAAATCCGCAACAGTCTGGCTGTATTGACCGGCCGTGTACCGGGTGCCTTGAATGGACAGGTTCCGGAAAAAATGGCAGCTGTGCCGTCATTGCCGGTTAGCCGTATTGAAGCGGACTTACTGGCGGCACGCCCCGATATTGCGGCGCAAAAAGCCTTGCTTGAAGAGAAATGGCATATCGTCAAATCGACCGAAGCAGAGTTTTACCCGAATATCGAATTAAAAGTTTTGGCAGGTATGACGCACATTGATGCGTTCAATCTGATTCGCGGACGGACATCCGGTATGTTGGGCATTGTTCCGGCTTTGAATCTGCCATTGTTTACGTCCGGTGCGCTGCAATCCAAATTGGCGGGCAAACGTGCCCAATATAACGAGCAAGTTGCCGTGTATGACCAAACTGTTTTGAACGCCATGCGTTCGGCGGCAGATGCTGTAGTCGACTATCAAAGCCTGAAAAGCCGACAAGATACTTGGAACAAGATGGTCAATATCGCCGATAAATCTGTGCAAAATGCGAAAGGACGTGTTCGTGCCGGTTTGGATAACGGCTTGACCGCTTTGCAAAAACAAGACGAAGCTGCGCGTACGAAAATGTCGGCGGTTCAATACCATGCAGAATATCTGACGGCTTGGAGTAACCTCAATGCCCAGTTGGGAGGAGGCTTTAAATTAAATAAGAAATAGACGTTTTATTAAAACGCAGGCCGTCTGAAAGTGATTTCAGACGGCCTTTTGCTTACCTTATTTACATTTGCTACCGGAAGAAATTATTGTAATGAATAGAGTGTAACTATAGAATATGACTCTTTAGCGCGTTAAACGCGGATATTGGGGACTGATGGTATAAGTCAGCTGCCCAGTAAGATAATAATATCGTTATCACATGTGCAGAATTAAAGTTAGGACTTATGGATACTCAATCAGAAAAAAATAATGTCCAAAAAGAACCGGAAGTAGCCGCTTCCGGCGCTAAAACGCATCGCAAACGCAATTTGGTCATCGTTACACTCCTATTCCTTATTGCGGCAGCCGGATTCGCTTTGGCGTATTTCCTGTTTTGGCAGCATGAAGAAGAAACTGAAGATGCTTATGTGGCCGGTCATTTGGTGATGATTACGCCGCAGGTGAACGGCACGGTGCGCAAAGTCATGTATGACGATACGGATGTCGTGAAAAAAGGCGATGTATTGGTGGCTTTGGACGACAGCGATTTTCAGCTGGCATACGATCGCGCGCAAAATGAGTTGATTCAGGCCATCCGTCAAAACAAACAGCAAACAGCGGTCAATTCAAAAGCCAAAGCGCAAGTGTTGTTGCGCAAAGCTGATTTGGCCCGTGCACAAGCCGATTTGCGCCGCCGTGAATCTTTGGCGGGTACGGAAGCGGTTTCCGGCGAAGAACTCAGCCATGCCCGTGCCGCTGTGGTTCAGGCTCAGGCTGCATTGAAAGCGGTTGAGGCGGAAGAAGTTTCTGCTCAGGCATCGTTGGGCAACAATATTCCTCTGCGCCAGCAACCGGCAGTTCAGACGGCCATCAGCCACATCAAAGACGCTTGGCTGAACCTGCAACGTACGCAAATCCGTTCGCCGATTAGCGGTCAAATTGCCAAACGCAATGTCCAAGTCGGCCAACGTATCGCACAAGGTACGCCGATGATGGCCGTTGTGCCCCTGTCTGAATTGTGGGTGGATGCCAACTTTAAAGAATCGCAACTGCGCAAAATGAAAATCGGCCAGCCTGTTGAAATGACAGCCGATTTGTATGGTAGCAAAGTGGTTTACCATGGCAAGGTAATGGGTTTGTCGGCAGGTACGGGCAATGCGTTCTCATTACTGCCGGCGCAAAACGCAACGGGCAACTGGATTAAAGTTGTGCAACGTGTGCCGGTGCGTATCAGTTTGGATGCCAAAGAATTGCAACAAAATCCGCTCCGTGTCGGTTTGTCGATGACTGTTAAAGTCGATGTTGCCGAGAAGGGCAGCGGTAAAGCCATGACTGCCGAAGCAGAGCGAAATACTGCCTTGCCGGAAACGGAAAGTGTGGATTGGAAAGCCGCCGATGCTTTAGTCGATAAAATCTTCGAGCAATACGCAAAATAATCTTTTCAGACGGTCTGAGTCTTTTATTGAAGGCTCAGGCCGTCTGAAATATTGATTCTCTTCAATCGACCGCTTTGGCGGTTGTCTTATAGTTTAAAAATATGAATTATCCGCCGTTACAAGGGTTTAAGCTGGTGTTGGCAACTTTGGCGCTCAGCTTGGCCGTATTTATGGAAGTCTTGGACAGCACCATCGCCAACGTCGCCGTGCCAGTTATTGCAGGGGATTTGGGTGCGGCTACCACGCAGGGAACTTGGGTGATTACCTCATTTGCCGTAGCCAATGCTATTTCCGTCCCCCTGACGGGTTTTTTGGCCAAGCGGTTTGGCGAGGTTAAAATTTTTATCGCTGCCGTGATCGGGTTTGTCGTAACGTCATGGTTGTGTGGCATTGCACATAATCTTCAAGCCTTGGTTTTTTTCCGTGTATTGCAAGGCTTCATCGCCGGACCATTGATTCCCTTGTCCCAAAGCCTGTTGATGGCTTCTTATCCGCCAGAAAAACGAACATTGGCACTGGCCTTATGGGCAATGACCGTCGTTGTTGCTCCTGTATTGGGGCCGATTTTGGGCGGTTGGATCTCGGACAACTGGCATTGGGGATGGATTTTCTTTATCAATATCCCGATCGGGATTTTATCCGCAACTATTTCTTGGAAGCAGCTTAGACACAGGGAAACTGAAATCGTCAGGGCGCCAATCGATTATGTCGGACTGGTGTTGATGATTGTAGGCATCGGCGCATTGCAAATGATGCTTGATAGGGGCAAGGAATTGGACTGGTTTGCCTCGGGAGAGATTATCGTTTTGGGCGTTACCGCTTTGGTATTCCTGACATATTTTATTGTTTGGGAGCTGGGCGAGAAATACCCGATTGTCGATTTGTCATTGTTTAAAAATAGAAACTTCACGATAGGCGTCGTTGCTACATCGTTGGGCTTTATGGTCTATATGGGCACATTGACCCTGTTGCCTTTAGTGTTGCAATCAAATCTTGGTTATACCGCTACTTGGGCAGGTCTGGCTGCTGCACCGGTGGGCTTCCTGCCGATTATTCTGTCGCCGATTATCGGTAAGTTCGGCAATCGCGTCGATATGCGCCTGTTTGTCAGTGCCAGCTTCTTGGTTTTTGCTTACACATTCCATTGGCGCACCGATTTCTATGCCGGTATGGATATGAGCAACGTCGTTTGGCCGCAGTTTTGGCAGGGTTTAGGCGTAGCCATGTTCTTCCTGCCTTTGACCAGTATCACCTTGTCGCATATGAAAGGCAATCAAATTGCCTCGGCCAGTAGCTTGTCTAACTTCTTACGGGTCTTTATGGGCGGTGTCGGAGTATCGGTTGTCAGTACCATGTGGGAACGACGCGAAGCTCTGCACCATACTCAACTGACCGAACATGTTAATTTATTGTCCTCAATCAGCAACCAATCTATTCAAGGCATGATGGCCAATGGCCTGAGCAAGGAACAGGCTTTGGTGGCGATAAATAGCACCATTTCCCAACAAGGCTTTATTATTGGCTCAAATGAAATCTTCTTGGCAGGCAGTATCATATTCATCAGCATGATCCCCATTATTTGGCTAGCAAGACCTCCGTTTAGCGGTTCTGGCGGGGGCGGGCATTAGAGAAAACTTGTGTTAACTTGGTTAGAGATAAAGTAGGTTGCTAACGTAGAAAGAGTAAGAGTGTATCTAGTCATGATTGCCTTGGACTTATCTTTAAAATAAGCCATTTATGAGACCTAGACCTCCAATCATTGGAGTCTTGAGAATTTTAGTGGGAAGAGGATAAGTGGCATTTAGGGTAATGACTTGTTTGAAACATTTTTATAAGATTACATACTCTTATCTTTAGTGATTGTTAGATATAAAGAGGCCGTCTGAAAATGAATTTCAGACGGCATTTATTTTCGTAATGTGATGATTCAGGCTCTTAATGACCTTGTTTTGGAGAGTTTTGTTCTTTTGTTTTGATTCGTTTTCCGCGTTTGTATTTGGCTTTGTTTGGGGTGTTTTCTTTGCAATGTATTTTTGTGTTTTGGGAAATAAGCTTACAGGCTCTGTTTGCAGGATACAGGAAGGAAGTGTGTATCCATGGTGCCACCGCAAGACCAAACTGTTGTACCTTTAGTAGCACCTGTTTTTGCAAAACTTGGTGTCAGGTAGATTTCGGTATTCTTCACAGGTACAGCGGCTTGATTACCGATGGCGGCAACAATAGTGCCGTTATCTTCAATACGGACAATCTTTACATAGTTACCGACTTTATTGTCGTCTGAAGCGAGTTGCTTGATATTGAGGTCAAGCGGCAAGCTGCCTTTATCTGCATAGGCTTCTTCAACATAGCTTTTCATACTGCCGGCCAACATAATGCCTTCGGCTACTTGTGCTCTGGCAACATAGTTTTGGTATGTGGGAAGAGCCGCTACTGCCAAAATGCCGATGATACCGATAACAATCATCAACTCAATCAGGCTAAAGCCGGTTTGGGCTTTGCGTAGTTTTTTCATTTTTTTGAGTATGTCGTTTTCTTATTTTTATTTTATAAAGTAAATCCCATAACGATATTATGGGATTTACTCTTTAAGCTTTTAAATTTGTTAGTAACAAATTATTAACGGCAAGAAGAAGGCAAGAATTTGCTTTCAATACCGTTGCTGCTACCTGTTGTACAAGTCCAAGTGAAGGAGCCGTTAGCAGTTGCAGCAGCACCAGGAGTAGCACCGGCAGTAGTGGTATGAGGAGTAAGTGATACGGTTTTGCCTTTAATTTCGTTATTTACGTCAGTAGTTTTCATTGTGGCAGTAATAACACCGTCACCACCAACATCTACTTGTGCAACATATTTACCCTGAATGCTTGTATTAGTTGCAATACCTGCTTCGGCATTGCTAGTAGGCCATTTGCCTTTATCTGCATAGTATTCAACAACAGCAGACTTTTGACCTTCCATCAAAGAGATGGCTTCAGAAACTTGGGCACGTGCAGTGTAGTCTTGGTATGCAGGCAGGGCGATAACTGCCAAGATGCCGATAATCGCGATGACGATCATCAATTCGATCAGGGTGAAACCTTTTTGGATTGCTTTCATTGATTAAAACTCCAGTTTGAAAGTGTGAATAATTGTGTTTAAGTAAAAAGTCCGTAATGTGCTTGGCACTATGTATTATGAGTAAACCATAAAGTAAGAAGGAATATACAGCTTCCGTCGGGCTTGCTGCTTTGAGGCTTGGGCCTTATCGGACGTGTTGTTTCAAGCAGTCGGTGTGCCAAGTGCGCAAAACTGATTAAAAAATTTATTTTTTATTTTTTGTTTATTGTTTTCATTGGGTTTATTTTTTTAATTTTTAAGTTTTATGAGGTTTTGTTTGAAAGTTTCAGGATTTTAGGGAAATTAGGGGGTTGACGTTTTTTGTCAGTTTTGTGTTTTTTGTGACAGAGAGTGTGTGCAAGTTTGGTCATGTGACGTTTTTTGTCAGAAATCAGGCTTGGTTCAATAATATGTTAATTGATTTAGACGGGCGGTGATTTTATGGATTAATTGGTGAGTTTAATATTTTTTGATTTTATCTTTTTGTTTTTTATGGGTTTTATTTTGTATGCGTATTTTGTTTGAATACAGATAAGGAAAAAATTTGGAAGGAAGGATTTTTGAAGAGGATTTGGCGTAATAGGTGAATGAAATTTTGTTATTGGAATTATATTCATTTGGGTTATGATTTTAGAATGTAGTTTTATGTCAGAAGGAAGTTCTGGTTTCGAATTTTAAGGCTTTGGATTCCTTGAGTGTTTTAAAAGGGTATATTCAGGATGTTTATATTTTTGGATGCGATTAGGGTGAGCAAAAAATGCTCACCCTATGTTTTTAAGATGTTCAGACGGCCTTTATGGGGTCAAGACTTCGATCAATGCCTGTTTTAAGGTGTTTTGGGTTTGCGGGTCTTGGAGGGATGGACTGTAGGTGATGAAGCTGTCCTCAATGCGCTGATCCAAGGTGGTAATTTTGGCGTAGCGCAGGCTGATGTTGTGTGCGAAGAAGGTTTCGGCGATGTCGGCGAGGAGATGGGGGCGGTTGACGGCGGTAATGTCTATGGTGTGCCAGCCAGGATAATCTTCTTCGGGGGTGATGATTACGGTAGGCGGAATGGGGATGTGGCGGATGCGGCGGCTGATGTGCGGGCGGCCGCTTTGTTTTTGGACGGTGGTATTGCCGTGGATGAAGCTGTTGAGTTCGGCTTCGAGTGCGCTTTGGCGGTCGGGATATTCTTCGGGCGGGAGATTGTCGGGAAGTTGGAGGATAAAGGTGTCGAGGATGTAGTCGTGCTCGGTGATGAAGGCGCGGGCGGCTTGGATGTCGAAGCGGTGGCTGCTGAAGATACGGCAGAGGCGTGCGAAGAGGCGGTCGCCATTGGGCATGAACACCATGACTTGAAGGCTGTTGCTTTGGGGAAGGATGCGGCTGCGGACGGCCGGACTTTGGGTATCGTAGGCGAGGTTTGCGGTGTGCCAGAGGATTTCCCGCGTCTGATGGCGGACGTAGTATGCGCTGCCGAGTATGCGGCGGAGTTTTTGTTGGTTTTTGAGGGGAACGGCCGCACGTGTGAGCTGATCGGTCGAGGCTTGTTCGCGCCGGTTGGGGTGGTGTTTGCTGTTTAAAACGGCGGCGGTGCTGTGGTAGAGGGTTTGGAGCAGGCTGGCGCGCCATGTGTTCCAAAGGTTGGGGTTGGTGCCGCGGATATCGGCAATGGTAAGCAGGTAGAGTGCGTCGAGGTATTCGCGTGTGGGAATACGGCGGCAAAAGGCTTGGAGGACATGGGGATCTTGGATGTCTTCTTTTTGGGCAACGGTGGACATGAGCAGGTGGTTTTCAACCAGCCATGCGAGGAGATGGCTTTCTTCTTCGGTGTAGTAGTGGTTGGCGGCGAATTGTTGTGCGTCTTTGATGCCTTCTTTGGCGTGATCGCCGCCACGGCCTTTGGCGATGTCGTGCAACAGGGCGGCGGTGTAGAGGACATGTGGTCGTGGGTAGGCCTGCATGACGGCGCTGGCCTCGGGCATTTCGTGGCTATGGGTTTCGATGGCGAGACGGCGCATATTGCGGACGACGGTCAGGATGTGGTCGTCTACGGGGTAAATATGGAATAGGTCGTGTTGGAGCAGGCCGGTGATTTTTTCCCATGCGGGGAGATAGCGGCCAAGTACGCCGTAGAGGTTGAGAAAACGGAGGGTTTGGGTAAGGCCGGTACCGTGTTTGAAGAATTGGATGAAGCGGCGGCGGTTTTCTGGATTTTGGGTAAAACGGGCGTTGATTTTTCGTGTGGCCGCCCACCATGCGCGCAGGGTTTGCGGCTCGATGGTGGTGATGTTTTGCTCCTGCATGGTTTGGATGATGGTGAAGATGTGTTCGGGATTTTGTTCGAACAGGGCAAGGTCGTTGGCGGCGATTTGGTGGCCGATGCGTTTGTAGCGGCTGTCGATGAGGTGGATATGTTGGGGACGGCTGGAAGTTTGATGGTTTTTGAGAACCGGAATGAGGATGCCGTTGAGTTGTTTGATGGCTTTGGTGGCGCGGTAGAAGGTGTGCATCAGGGCTTCGCTTCGGCCGCGGATGTCGGGTTGGGTATAGCCTAAGCTTTCGGCAACTTGGGACTGGTAGTCGAAAAGCAGCCTGTCTTCGGAGCGGTCGGCGGTAAGGTGGAGGTGAATGCGGATGTTGGCGAGGCGGCGGTAGCCATGAGCCAGCATGCCGGCTTCGGTGCGTGTAAGGACGCCGGCGGTAACGAGGGCGGTGGGGTTGCTGTCTATGCCTTGTGCTTTGGCTGTCCAAATAAGGGTGTGGATGTCGCGCAGGCCGCCGGGGCAGGTTTTGATGTTGGGTTCGAGTTGTGCGCCTGTGCCTTGGGATTTGGTATGGCGTTGCTCCATTTCGAGGAGTTTGGCTTCGATAAAGGCGGCTGTGTCGCGGCGTGTGTTGAGTTTGTTTAGCAGCTGGGCGGTAAGGTCGGCATTGCCTTGTAGGTGGCGTGCTTCTAGAAAGGCGGTTTCGCCGGTAATGTCGTTTTGGGTGCTTTGGAGGATTTCTTCTATGCTGCCGCTTTTGATGGCGGGATTGAGGCGTGCGTCCCAAAGGGTTTGGATAAATTGGGCGGTTTGTTGTTGCAGGCCGTCTGAAAATGGGGTCGAGGAAATAATCGCTAAGTCCCAGTCAGAATGGGGATAGAGTTCGCAACGCCCGAAGCCACCGATGGCAATGAGACTGATGTCGTTACTGTCGGGGAAGTGGATTTGCCAGAGGGTTTGCAACAGGGTTTCAGCAGCGGCGATATGGTCGCGGAAGTAAGCGGTAGGGCGGTTGTTTTTGCGGTAGGCAGTTTCTGCTGCGGCTTTTTGCTGCTGGTAGGTTTGGATGGCTTGTTGGGCGGCGGTCATGATGGTATCTGGCTGTGAATTAGGCTTGGGTGTCGGCAGGCTCGGTCATTTGGCGGAGCATTTCTTGCGGCGGAAGGAGAAGTTTGTAAGGGGCGATTTTGAGTGCGGATGCGATTTTTTCGATGTTGGAAAGGGCGATGTTCCAGCGTTTGCGCTCGACGGCGGAGACGTAGGTACGGTCAAGTCCGCATTGGCGTGCCAGTTCTTCTTGCGACCAGCCGTGGTTGACGCGATAGAGGCGCATGTTGTAGGCGATAACGGCACGGAGGTCTTGCGGATCGGGCAGGCTTGGAGGGGGAGTGAGTTTGTTGACCATGGTATTTGGAGTTTGTGGTTTGAACGATAAGGGGATTTTATACTATTTTTGTGAGGGGAAAGGAAAGGCCGTCTGAAAGTTTTCAGACGGCCTTAAAAGGGGTAGGTATAAAAAAAAGGGGGTGGCTTTCGGCCACACCCAAACACACACACATCAAGAGGAAAGAAAAATCATTTAATAAGAGAGCTGGCTCTTATAGAGGAAAACTGGAGGATTAGGGCTTGACCCTGAAGCATTGAAAGGCATTATAAATGAAAATAGGGTTGGGGTATTGATACAGGTCAATTCGGGCTTGATTTAGAAAATATATTTTTAGGATAGTGGAAATAAATTAAAAATAAGGCTTGATTGTGAATAAAAGCATTAGGCCGTCTGAAAAATGGGTTTCAGACGGCCTGATTGGTTTAAAGGCTGCTACTTATGTATAAATTAAGTATTAAGCCAGACCTTTATCTTTGGCTTCTTGCAGGCGGGCTTCAAAGTTGCTGAGATTGACGCCTGCCTGTTCGGCTGCGGCAACTACTTCGGCTACGGATGCGCCGTGTTGTACTTGATGATAACCCCAAAGCAGGGAGCAGCGAGTGCCGGTACGGCAGAAGGCAAGGATAGGAGCCGGAGATTGTTGCAACAGATTTTGGAAGGCTGCAACATCGGCTGCGTTGATTTGAGGCGCAACAACGGGCTGGTGTGAGAATTGGTTGATGCCGGCCTCTTTAAACCAGTTTTGCACTTCGGCAAAAGCCGGTTGGTTTTCTTCTTCGCCGTCCGGGCGGTTGCAGATGATGGTTTGGATGCTGAGGCGTACGGCTTCTTGGACATCTGCTTCGGTCAGTTGGGGGGCGATATAGAGGGTGTCGGTCAGTTTACGGATGGGCATAGTTTTTCCTTTCTTTATATTGAGCGGATATGTTGATTTCAGACGACCTAGGAAGTGGCAGGCCGTTTGAAGTTTTATTTAATGATTGTACAACCAGTTTTCGAGTTTTTGGCGATCGGTAATGTGCAGCAGGGCGGTATTGGCTTCTGCTGCTTGAACTGTGATGCTGGTCTCGCGCAATAGGCCTTGGCGGAAGAAATGGATGGTAGTGCGCGTGCCGATAGGCAGTTTGCTCCACTGTGCCGCAAGGTCGTTGCAGGCATAGCCGCCTAGGGCGATGATTTTGTCTTGCGGGCAGAGTCCGGCATTTTCTGCGCTACCGCTATTAAATACATGAGTCAGGACGGCATGATCGCTGCTTTGTTTGAAACGTGCGCCCAAATCGTTGGAGGGGGCAACCGATTGGGGTTCGCTTGCAAATGCTCCGCCGTGCTGGCGTGGCAGGGGAATAAAGTCGAGTTTGACACCTACGCTTTGCAGGCATTCTGCGAGCGGAAGGTCATCGGTGCTGTATAAGGCCGTCTGAAAGAAGGTTTCTAAATCTAAACCGGTTATTTCTTGGCAACGGGTTTGCCAGTGTTTTTCGGGTATGCCTTGATGGGTGTTGCACCAGTCGCGATAGTGTTGCTGCATCACGCTGTCGAGGGTGTATTTGCCTTGGCTTTTCTCACGGATGATGAGGTCGAGGCAAAGTGCGGCCAGTGCGCCTTTTTGATAGTAGCTGACGATGGCGTTGGGGCTGTTTTCGTCTTGTTTGTAGAACTTGTCCCATGCGCTGAAACTGGATTGGGCAAGTGTTTGTTTCAGACGGCCATGTGTTTGCTGTACGCGTGTGATGCCTTGTGCAAGCAGGGTAAGGTAGGCTTCGGGGCTGATGGTTTTGCTTCTAGCAAGAAAGAGGTCGTCGTAGTAGGAGGTAATGCCTTCAAATGCCCAAAGTTGCTCGGTGTAGTTTTCTTGGTCGAGATTGTAAGGTGCGAAGACGGCCGGTTTGATGGATTTGACGTTCCATGCGTGGAAGTATTCATGGGAGAAGAGGCCGAGCAGTTCGGTATAGGCTTTGTCGGCTTCACCCATATTGTAAGAGGGAAGACTGTGGCGGTCGGCAAGAAGGGCGGTGCTGCTGATGTGTTCCAGTCCGCCGTAGAGGTTGTCTCCCAGATGTAGTAGGAAAAGGTATTCGGTAAACGGGGCAGGGGAAGGGAACATCGCCAACTCGGTTTCGCAGATTTTTTGAATATCGGCGAGGAAGCGGGTGAGGTCGAAATCGGGGTAGATACCGCTTAATGCAATACGGTGGGGAATGCCTTGTGCTTCAAAGTCGAGGAATTCGATGATGCCTGTTTCAACAGGGTGATCAATAAGCTCGGCATATGAGGCCGTCTGAAAAGTGGTCGCCGAAATTTGTGGCAGGGTTGTGGCTATCTGCCATGTGTGTGGCAGGGTAGGAAATTCGACTTGGTGCGGTTGTTCCTCTTGTCCGTGTACTTTTAAGAATAGGCATGCGCCGTCGAAAAAGCCACGCTCGGTGCTGAGGAACGAGCCGCGAACTGATAAGTCGAATGCGTAAACGGTGTAGTAAATTTCCCACGCTCCACTGAGGGCAGGGGTTTGCCAATGGTTTTTGCTGGTTTGTGTCAGCGGCTGGGCTTTACCGTTGCAGCGCGCGCTGATGTGTGTGATGTGGCGGGCAAAGTCACGGATGAGGTAGCTGCCGGGAACCCAGTTTGGCAGGCTGATTTCTGTTTCAGAATCATTGGGTTGAGTGAATGATAAGGTGATGTGCCATTCATGAGACAGAAAGTTGGGGGTAATTTTGTAATTAATCATAGCTATCGTATAGTTTGCTAAAGTTTATTAAGGATAAGTGTTTTAAAAGGTTAGGTTTAATCTATATCAATAAATTTGTACGAAAAAGGGAGCTTGAAAAAATGCTGTGTCCGATTTATTGGATATGTTTAAATAATTTATTGATTATAAAAGAAATGAGATTATGTTTCACTAAAGGTTTTATGCAATATGGAATGTAATTTTGCTTGGCATGTTGTGGTGTCTATGTTAAATTTAGAAAAATTTGAGCCTTAGCCGTATTGCGCTTTTTATAAACGTAAGGGTTGGGGTGAGATAAAAATTTTTTATACCCATAATTTATGGAGACTTCCATGGACACACAAACTTATAACTACAAAGTGGTGCGCCAGTTCGCCATCATGACTGTAGTTTGGGGTATTGTGGGCATGTTGGTCGGTGTAATTGTAGCCGCCCAATTATTTGCTCCATCCCTTGATTTATCTGAAATTGGACCTTGGTTCCACTTTGGTCGCCTGCGTCCACTGCATACCAATGCGGTTATTTTTGCATTCGGTGGTTGCGGTCTGATTGGTACATCATACTACGTTGTTCAACGTACATGTAATACCCGTCTGTTTGGCGGTTGGTTGCCTGCATTTACCTTCTGGGGTTGGCAGGCTGTCATCGTGGCTGCGGCTATTAGCTTGCCTATGGGTTACACCCAAGGTAAAGAATACGCCGAGTTGGAATGGCCTATCGACATTTTGATTACGCTGGTGTGGGTTGCCTACGCTATCGTATTCTTCGGTACGATTGCCAAACGTAAAATCAAACATATTTACGTTGCCAACTGGTTCTACGGCGGCTTTATCTTGGCTGTTGCGCTGTTGCACATCGTCAATAATATCAGCATCCCTGCCGGTTTGATGAAATCTTACCCGGTTTACGCTGGTGCGATTGATGCGATGGTTCAATGGTGGTACGGCCACAATGCGGTGGGCTTTTTCCTGACAGCCGGCTTCTTGGGTATGATGTACTACTTCGTACCAAAACAAGCAGGTCGTCCTATTTACTCTTACCGCTTGTCCGTCGTTCACTTCTGGGCTTTGATTTTCACTTATATGTGGGCAGGTTCTCACCACTTGCACTACACCGCATTGCCTGACTGGACTCAATCTTTGGGTATGGTATTGTCTTTGATCCTGTTCGCACCTTCTTGGGGCGGTATGATCAACGGTATCATGACTCTGTCTGGTGCATGGGACAAACTGCGTACTGACCCGATTTTGAAATTCTTGATCGTATCTCTGTCCTTCTACGGTATGTCTACCTTCGAAGGTCCGATGATGTCTATCAAAACTGTTAACGCTCTGAGCCACTACACTGACTGGACTGTTGCACACGTTCACGCCGGTGCATTGGGTTGGGTAGGCTTCGTAACCATCGGTTCCGTTTACTACATGATCCCTCGCCTCTTTGGTAAAAACGAAATGTACAGCACCAAATTGGTTGAAGCGCATTTCTGGATTGCAACCATCGGTGTGGTTCTGTATATCGCCGCGATGTGGATTGCCGGTGTGATGCAAGGCCTGATGTGGGGTTCTTTGAACGAAGACGGCACACTGACTTATTCCTTTGTCGAATCTGTAAAACGTACCATGCCTTACTACATGATTCGTTTCACCGGCGGTCTTCTGTACCTGAGCGGTATGTGCATCATGGCATATAACGTTTACCGTACTGCTATCAGTGGTAAAGCAGTTGATGCTGAGATTCCTGCGGTTTCTCAAACTCAACACCACTAATGACAAGAAAGATAGGCTACCAAAATGAAATTACAACAATTAGCTGAAGAAAAAGTCGGTGTACTGATTGTATTCACCCTGCTTGTAGTCAGCGTCGGCCTTCTGATCGAGGCTGTCCCGCTGTTCTTCTCCAAGGCAGTTACTGAACCTGCGCCAGGCGTGAAACCATACAACGCCTTGCAAGTGGCCGGTCGTGATATTTACGTACGCGAAGGCTGCTACAACTGCCACTCTCAAATGATTCGTCCATTCCGTGCAGAAACTGAACGTTACGGCCACTACTCCGTTGCCGGTGAGTCTGTTTATGACCATCCGTTCCAATGGGGTTCTAAACGTACCGGTCCGGATTTGGCTCGTGTCGGCGGCCGTTATTCCGATGAATGGCACCGCATCCACCTGCTGAACCCGCGCGACGTTGTGCCGGAGTCCAATATGCCTGCATTCCCATGGCTCGCACGCAATAAAGTCGATGCCGAGGCAACTGTGGCGCATATGAAAGCCCTGCGTAAAGTGGGTACACCTTACAGCGATGAAGAAATTGCCAAAGCACCTGAAATGCTGGCCAACAAATCAGAGCTGGACGCTGTTATCGCCTACCTGCAAGGCTTGGGCTTGGCATTGAAAAACGTAAGGTAACATCATGGACGCTAACTGGGCTCGCTCGCTCTTTACTGTTTGGGTATTCATCAGCTTTATTTTAGTCCTCTATATTGTGTTCAATAGACGCAATAAGAAAAACTATGATGATGCAGCCAGCAGTATTTTCGATAATGACGAACAAAGGCCGTCTGAAAAGGACGATCAAGCTCAGTCAGTCCGTGATCACGGAGCAAAATAATGAACACAACATCCCAATTTACCAGTAGTTTCTGGAGTATATATATTGCCGTTATCGTCGTGCTCAGCTTCATCGGCCTGGCTTGGCTTCTGCTTTCGCAAAATGTTGTGAAACGCCCTAAAAAAGGCGAAGAAGTAAAAACCACGGGTCATGAGTGGGACGGTATTTCGGAGTACAACAACCCTCTGCCACGTTGGTGGTTTTGGCTTTATGTCTGCACATGGCTGTTTGGCGTAGGCTACCTGATTATGTATCCCGGTATCGGCGATTACAAAGGCCTGTGGGGCTGGAGCAGCCATGGTCAATATGAAGAAGAAGTTGCTAAAGCCAATCAGCAATACGGTAAAGTGTATGCTAAATTTTCCAATATGCCGATTGAAAAAGTGGCTAAAGATCCTGAAGCCCGTGCTATTGCACAAAACCTTTTCAATACCTACTGTATCCAATGTCACGGCTCAGATGCCAAAGGCTCTAAAGGCTTCCCAAATCTGACTGACGACGACTGGTTGTGGGGTGGTGATCCTGAGAAAATTCAGGAAACCATTGAAAAAGGCCGTACTGCCGCCATGCCTGCATGGGGTCCTGCTTTGGGTGAAGAAGGCGTGAAAAATGTAACACAGTATGTTATGTCTCTTTCTAAACCTAAAGGCCAATATGACGAAGAACGTGCAGAACGCGGTAAAGTCCTGTTTAGCGGCCCACCTGCCAACTGTTTCACTTGTCACGGCGACAAAGGTCAAGGTATCCAAGGCCTCGGCCCGAATCTGACAGACGATGTATGGTTGTGGGGCGGTACTCAAAAAGCGATTACCGAAACCATTACCAACGGCCGCAACAGCCAAATGCCTGCTTGGGGTCACTTCCTCGACAAAGACAAGCTGCACATCATGACTGCCTATGTTTGGGGTTTATCCAACAAAGACGGTAAAAAAACTCCTGCTAAAAAAGCCGAGCCTGCTCCGGCAGCTCAACCTGCCGATGCTTCAGCTCCTGCTGCTTCAGCTCCTACTGCCGATAAAGCAGCTTCAGATGCTAAAGCTGCTCCGGCTGCTGAAGCCAAACCTGCTGAAAAAGCAGAAGCGGCTCCGGTTAAGGTAGATGGCAAAGCTGTTTTTGAAGCCAACTGTAAAACATGTCATGGCGGTATGATTCCAGGCGCTCCTGTCGTAGGTAAAAAAGAAGACTGGGCTCCTCGAATTAAGCAAGGTAAAGACACTCTGCACAAACATGCTATCGAAGGCTTGAAGGTTTTAATTCAATGCCTGCCAAAGGCGGCAACAGCAGCTTGAGTGACGATGAAGTTAAAGCAGCTGTAGACTTTATGGCAAATGAGTCCGGTGCAAAATTCTAATTTTGAGTCGGATTGAAAAAAGCGTACCTAACAAGGTACGCTTTTTTATATTTGATAAAGCCGATAAGAAAAGACATATCAAAGAGACGAAATATATAAGGCCGTCTGAAACATTCAGACGGCCTTTGTTCTTGTTTCAACCAAAATTAATCAATCCAAAGTGGATGTACTGCGTTTCAGGAACCATTCGCTGAAAGGCCACTCGACACTGTCGAGTAAGTTTTTGGTAATTAATCCCAATTCCGTATCGCCTTCAATTTGCAATTTACGGTTGAAAAATAAGGTATCGGGATCTTCCTCGCGCATCATCATGCGCATGAAGTCTATACCGTTGGCGGCCAGCCTCAGATCGGGGGTACCGCTGAAGTTGTCATCCAGGAATTTTTCCGTATTGGCACTAAACCGCACTTTAATACCGGCATCCAAAACTTCGATTTCGAATTTTCTTCCGGCAAAAAGTTCCATATCGGCAGGCAGTAAACCTTTTTTCAGCATGGTATTCAACACGGAGACTAAAACAAAGCGCGGAGGTTTGCCGGGAAGTTTGGTACCGATTTTCGCCATCCATTTGGGTAATATGATTTCAGGCAGCGCCATAATATGCCTCCTTTACGGTTTCAATACCGGGCTGACCGCGCCAATAACCGTCAACCAGTGTTCCGGTAGTCAATCGTTCCAACTCGGGGCGAACATCTTCCCATGTGGCTTTTCCGTCCAATACATCACGGTGAATTTGGATAATTTCAGCCATGCCGTGCATTTGTGGCGACAGTCTGAGCATATTCACGCCGATTTTATTTAAGTCTTCATGGTGGGGCAGTAGGTTTTGGCAGCCGTAAGACATGGTTTGGATGCCGTTGATGGTGAGAAACGGCTGGCCTTCGCGCGTATTCATGGCCATACCGTGCTCATGGTCGAGACAGCGGAACTCGCAACTGTCTTTATTCAGATTGTAATGGCGGGCGGTAAAGCAACGTGATGAATAGGCGAGCGGCATTTTACCCCAAGCGAAGAGTTCGGTTTCAATGCCGTCTGAAGCCTTGATGATTTCGGCAACCTTATCGCGGCTCAGTTCAGACGGTGCAATCCAGCGGAATGCCCCTAATTTTCGGAATACGTCCAAAGTGGTTTCGTTGTAGATATTCAGGCTTGCACCGGCAACAAACGGGATGCCGTGTTCGCGTGCCAATTTAACCGCTCCCATGTCGTTGGCTTCAACTTTGAACTTTCCCTGCTCCGTGATTTTGCGTAGGCGTTTCAGATCAGATTCACTTTCGAGTAGGACTTGTGAGGAAAGAATAATCTCCTTACCGCTTTCTGCTAGGTCTTCAGCCAGTCCGAACCAGTCAGCAAAGCGCATTTTCTGACGGCGTGAGCAGACTACCTCGCCCAAATAGACCGTGTCCAACGGCGTATCCAGCATGGAAACGTAAAATTCCAGCAGGGCTTCTTTTTGCCAGAAAAATAAAATAGGGCCCAGCGACAATTTCAATGAATTCATTTTTTCCCCCTTATTTCCATGGGCGGTTGTATGCGCCCAAAGTTGTCTGATGACCTTCTGAAACTTTGCTCAAGGCATTGTTCCAGGACGGATTGACTTTGAAATGCGACGGATCGGCTGCGGCTGCATCCAATGCTTGGCGCAGGGATTTGGTTACTTGCGCCGTATACATCGGACTACGTTGGCGTCCCTCGATTTTGATGGCGGACACACCGATTTTGATGAGTTCGGGCAACATTTCCAAAACATTCAGGCTGGTCGGTTCTTCCAAGGCATAGTAGGTTTCATCATTGACTTCAAAGCGGCCTTTGCACAAGGTTGGATAACCTGCCGGTTCATTGGGTTTGTATTGGTCTATCAATACCTGGTTTAGACGTACGTTCATGCGGTCGGGCAGTTGTTCCCAGCGGACGGATTTTGCCGGAGAGCAGACACCTTGCATATTGGGCGATTCGCCTGTTGCATAGCTCGACAAGATGCAACGGCCTTCCACCATCACACACAAACTGCCGAAGCCAAAAACTTCAATTTCCACATCAGTATTGTCAATCACATGTTTGACCTGATCGATGGTCAGCACACGCGGCAAAACGGCACGACGGATGCCGAACAGCTCCTTCATCATATTGATGGCTTCGTAATTGGTGGCCGAACCTTGTACCGACATATGCAGGCGTAAATTCGGATGTTTGTCTGCCGCATACGCCATGATGGCAGGGTCGGCAACAATAATCGCATCGGCACCCAAATCCGCCGCCGTATCCACAGCGGCATGCCAACGCTCCACTTGGCCGGCTTGTGCGAATGTATTGATGGCCATCAGTACATTGCGTCCGCGCGCATGGGCGTAAGCTACGCCTTCCCGTGCCGATTTCATATCGAAATTCAGTCCCGGAAAGTTTCGTGCATTGGTCGCATCTTTCAAACCCATGTAAACCGTGTCCGCACCATTGTCCACAGCGGTTTTCAGTGCAGGCAGGTTGCCGGCAGGGCAGACTAATTCTGGAATTTTCTGCATTTTGTGTTTCTCATCTTAATGATAACTTCTATCGGGTTAATCAATATTTTGTAGAATTCCGGATATTTTATGGATTAATGACACAAGATATGCTGATTTAAATCAAATCGAAAAATTCAGGTTGACGTAGGCATATTGTTTACAAAATCTTAACAGACATGGTTTTTTATATATTTCATGTGCTTAAAAATTTTGATGACGGATTTTGTTTCAAAAGCGGCTTATGTTTTTAACTATCGCATTTATTAATTTTTACAATAACACCGATAGAAAAATGAAAAAAAGGCCGTCTGAAAATCTGTTTCAGACGGCCTTTTATTTTAAAGAGATATATTTAAGAGAAACCCAAACGTTTATCGGGGCGGGTAAACACAAAAATAAACAGGGAAGTTAACGCGCCAAAAGTATCGGCAAGCATGTCTTTTTGCGCGTCCCAAATATCGCCTTGAGAACCCAAGAACTCCAGTCCGGCCTCTCCACCATCGATGACGGCATATTGCCATTCGATGATTTCATAGGCGGCAGCCACGCTCATGATAAAGAACAGGGAGAAAAATAAGGCCAACGGCAGGTTGCACAGCTTGCGGCGCAGCAGCCACTCGGCCATTGGATAGGCGTAGAAGCCGATGATGTAATGGGCAATACGGTCGTAATGATTGCGGTTTTCGCCCAAAATCGGTTCAAAAAAGCGGTTGATGGACTCAAAGGGTACATCGGCAAAAGTGTAGTATGCACCGATGGAATGCATAATCAGCCAGAAACTCATGAATAAGTAGGCCAAGTTGCTGAAGCGGAAAATGCGGTAGGTGGCAACCAAAAGGAAGAATACGGATGCGACGGGAATGATTTCGGCGTACCAGACTGCGCGGTCATGGGGATTGATGCCTGACCAAACAATGAGCGCGAAGATAATCGCAGCAAGAAAAATGGGAAAGATTGGAGAGGGTTTATTCATGTTGTGTGTGTAATAACAATGGTCGTGTATTGTATAACGAATCGGCAGGGCTGGCAGTTTCATGCATTCAAGGCCGTCTGAAAACAGCTTTCAGACGGCCTGAAGTTTAGCCGTTCCAGAAATAACGGGTGATGTGGAAAAACACGGGTGCGGCAAAACAAATCGAATCTACGCGGTCAAGCATACCGCCGTGGCCGCGTATCATATTGCCCCAGTCTTTGACACCGTAATCGCGTTTGATGGCAGACATAACCAGGCCGCCAAAGAAGCCCATCAGGCAGACGATAAAGCCGATAATGGCTGCTTGGCCGTGCGAGAACGGCGTAATCGGCGCCATCAGAGCGGCAATGGCTGTGGCCGACAAAATACCGCCGACTGTGCCGGAAATGGTTTTGGACGGGGAAAGCGAAGGCATAATTTTTGCACCGCCAATCAGTTTGCCCCAAACGTATTGCAACACATCCGATACTTGCACCACGCCAATCAGGAAGATCAGTAATAAGATATTGTTGCTGTTATCGAAGCCGTCCAAGTCTAGAAACATCAGCGCCGGAACATGGGATAGACAGAAGATGCAAATCATCGCCATCCATTGCGTTTTGGCGGCGCGTTCCAAAAAGTGCGCGGTTTGGCCGCTGAGGCTGGCAATAATCGGCAGTATCAAAAAGCCGTAAACCGGAATAAAAATGCTGAACATGCCGTACCAGCCGTCATAGACGAAATAGTATTGCATTGGCAACAGCAGGTAAAAGCAGACCACCATGCTGTAATAGTCGCTGCGGCGGCGATAGACGAGGGTCATAAATTCGCGCAGTGCGGCAAATGAAATCAGGAAAAACAGTACAACTGTCCCGATTTTGCCGAACCAAAACGCGCCCAGCAACACCAGCGTCATCAGCCACCATGCGTAAATACGGGCGTTGAGGTTGGCAATGGTGGCATTATCGGCGCCGTTTTTGCGCTTGAGCCATTGTCCGATGATGCTGGCAAAACACAATACGGCAAACACGCCGACAAAAATATAGCTGGCTTGCGGAGTCAGATGAGCGGCGGCTTGTTCGACAATGATTTGTTGGGAAGTCGTAGAAAGGCTCATGCTTGTCCTCCTTTGTTTTGCTGAACTTCAGGTTCATTTTGGCGAAGTTCGCTGCGGTCGTTTTCAGACGGCCTGAGTGCCAGCAGCGCTTCACGGCTGCGTGTCAAAAAGCTGTCTTTGTCTTCGTTTTCCTGCAAGGTAAGCGGCTGCCCGATATGGACTTCACACAAAAGCGGGATAGGCAGGATTTTGCCTTTGGGCAGTACGCGGCTGATGTTGTCTATCCAAATCGGCACAAATTCGGTATCGGGTTTGCTTTTTGCCAGATGATAAATGCCGGACTTGAACGGCAGCAGGATAGTGTTGTCGTCAGTATTACGCGTGCCTTCAGGGAAAATAATCAAGGAGTCGCCTGTGTTCAGTGCGTCTTTCATTTGTTCGGTAATTGCTTGCGGATTATCGCTATGACGCGGAATCAGTAAGGCGTTGAAAACATTTTGAATGATGAAGCGTTTGAGTTTGCTTGTCAGCCAGTAATCCGAACCGGCGACTGGGCGCGTGGACAAGCGCCAGCGGCGGGGCAGGGAAATCCACACCAGCACAAAATCACCATGACTGCCGTGATTAGCGTAATAGACCTTTTGGTGCTGATTGAATGTCAGCTCGCGCGGGCTTTTGGGGCGTACGCCCGTAAGAAAAGAGACCGACAGGCACAAGGCTTGGTCGGTCAGCCAGGCAAGTTGTTTTTTGAGGAAGTTTTTCATTGTTTCTGCCTTTGGGAGTGAGATACCGCTAAGGATTTGGTTTGGGTAAATCAGCCAAAATAATCAAATGCTTTGGATAAGCAAAATTAAAAATTGTGCGGCGGTCAGGTATAAGCTTTTACGCCATAAGGAAAGTGCGCCGTTTATCCGCTGGGTCAAAGTACGGCTGCCTGAAATTTGACGCAAACCGTTTTGTTGTAAGGATTGGTCAAAGTCTTCAGGAGAGTAGCGGTTGTCGGCAAAGTCTTGGAACACGCGGCGATCGAAGTGAATGCGGATATGGCAGTACAGCAAAACTGCTGCCAAGACAAGTTGCACCGCAAACCATACACCACCATATTTTGCCGACAAGGCAAGCAGCAAGGCGTTGCAGGCGGCAACATAATGTGCGGTAGAGAGCAGGTGGGCAGTAATACGGCTGTCGGTTGCGTTGTTCATCATTATCCTTGTTTTAGACGGTTGGCCGCAGCTTCGACTGCTTGGGCCGTGGCCGGCGATAATACCATTTGCGGCCGAGCCTGTTTGAGTTCGGCCTTCGCTTGCGCCAAGTCTTTGCAGCCACCATAGACCAGCAGCCACGTCAGCACCACTGCGGCACTTCTTCCATAACCCAAAGCGCAACATACCAGCACTTTGCCGTGTTTTTGGCGCAAGGTTTCCAATATCAAGGCCGTCTGAACCAAATCGTTTTCAGACGGCGTTGCCATATCCAGTAAAGGCAGAGCGCGATATTCTCCCTGATGGCTACGGCAGGGATATTCGGCACATACATCCAATACTGCAGGCAGATGGTTTGAAATCCCTAAAACGCTGCCAATCCACACATCATGGCGGACTGGTGCCGTTTTCGCCTTACCGTGTAACCAATACGTCATGTTTAGTCGTACGCCCACCAGATAAGGCAACAGCAAAACCGTCGCAGCTGCCGATAATTTACCGTTAGCCTGTTTTTGGAATACGTTTGCATTTCCAGTCAAATAGGCAAAAGCCACCATTAGCAAAGACACGCTAATCCATATCAGCCACAGCCACGCGCCACCCAGCAGCGCAGGTAAAACCATCAAACACGCGCCAAGTAAATACAGCAGCGCAATCTTTTGTGAGCGTGCATGACTCAAGCCCAGTTTGAACGGCGAAGCCATCTGACGCGGGAAAGCCCACAACACCAGCCAGCCGAGCAATGCTCCGGTTGGCACGTCAATAAAATGATGTTGATAAGTCGTCAGTACTGACAAGGCAATCAAGCTTTGCCATAAGAAAAGCGGCAGGCGGATTTTAGGAAAGCGCGTCCAATAAAATGCACCCACGATAATCGCCAACGCGATATGCAAAGATGGTGCTTGGTTGTACGGCAAATCAAATGCAGCCAATGAATCAAACAGCCAGCCTGACAGCCCATCGGCGGGCGGTTTAGACCACCCGAAACGCAGCGGAAACAGCACAAAGCAAACAGTCGCAATCAGTTGGGCGGCGACAAGGTGCGCTACATATCGGTTTTGTTCATGCGTATCACGGCAAAGAAAAAATGCCA
>ERZ773256.12-NODE-12-length-32715-cov-4.77128_pt1 | contig 32715 bp, 27 predicted proteins | sample MGYA00580513_ERZ773256 | MGnify/ENA primary metagenome ERZ773256 (study PRJEB29015, sample SAMEA2738147) | human oral metagenome | biome: human oral; feature: human-associated habitat; material: saliva | place: China | collected 2201 ... | reverse complement strand
AGTTCACCCCAAAATTCACCCCATATTCACCCCATCAATTTTTTAAACTACGAAATGCAACATCGCCAACAGTCTGATTTACAGTATCTTTTGTGTTTACATAAGTCTTAGTTACTTCTTTATCATTGTGTGTTAAAGCTTCTGAAATAGTTTCGAGTGAGAGGCCTGCTTGTTTTGCAAGTGTCGCTCCTGTGTGTCTTAATTTATGAGGGGATGCTGGAGCAAGTTCAGGGTGTCTTGTTCTTACTGATTTCATTCGATAATTCAGATAGTCAGTATGGAGTGGAATATTAATGTTATTCGTTCGATCGTTATATGTGAATACAAATTGTTTCTGTGTTTGTCGGAGTCCAAAAAGTTTCAGTTCTTCTTGTTGTCTGATCTTCCATTTTTCAAGTATTTCAAGTAGTTCAGTTGGAGCTTTAAAGATTGTTTTCTTATTTCCTTTGGTTGATTTTACATTTCCAAAGCGATCTAATGCTTGTTCTATGAGTATTTCTCCAGTAGTAAAGTCAATATGCTTCCATTGAAGTGCATAGCTTTCTGACTTTCTATCGGACAGGAAGAAAGTGGTATAAAACAATGTGTAGTCTTTGAAGTCTATATTTCCATTTTTCAAATCGATATCAAAAGCTTGTAACCATAGTTTCAATTCTTCTTTATCAAGTGAAAGATCTTCTTCACGCTTATTTTCCTTAAGTAGAATCTTTTTGTGAGCCTTAATTCTACTAATTGTTTTTCTAAGTTTATTTGAAGGAATATATTCTAGCTCTTCTGCCCAATCAAAAACAGAGTTTACATAGCTTCTAATTACTTTGAAATTAGCATAACTATTTGCTTTAGGTGTGAGCAGCGACAGAACAAGTTGTTTATTATTGATTAAATGGTCTAGAGAGTAATTTCCAAGTATCGGTAGAATGTGTAATCTAAAGATATTTTCTGTCTGAAAGACTGTTGCTTTTGTGGGTGGCTTTATAGTTGTAGTAGTTTGCCCTGCCTTATAGGGCTCAATCCAAATTTCCTTGTAAAAATCTTTGAACAATATATTTCCCTTATCTTTTGAGGGAGTAGGTTGGCGACCTAAACGAGCATTTTCAATGTCAATATTTAATTTGATTTCTGCTTCTTTTGCTTCTCTACGGGTTTTGAATCTTTTTTCGTATCTTTTTCCTAGACCAAGTTTTCCTTGAACTTCATCAGGTATATAAACTCTTAGTCTAAACGAACCGTTTTTAGTCTTTGAAATTCCCATGATTCTCCTATCTAAGCACTAATTTCAAATCTTGCCATCCATTGATTGATACTTTCTTTACTGAAGCGAATAGATTTTCCGATTCTAATATATGGAAGTCCCATTGCAATCCACAAATCTAAAGTATTATTGGATATACCTAGATAATTACAGGTTTGCTTTTTATTAAGGAATGGACTATCTGCTCCAATATCTTCTTTGAAATGGTTGATTTCATTTTTTAAAAGTGTTGCAATTATATGCTGTATTTCTTGCGTTTGTTCCTCAGGTAATTGTACTAACATATTTTTCTCCTTTCTAGTGTCCTATGACATATGTAAATTGTTTAGCTGTTTCAGCATCAAAGGTACGATAACTGACTATTCCCAATCCTTTATAATTCGATTCAGATATAAGTATTGATCCATCAGATCTCACTTGCTCTACGAATGATACGTGTCCATAAACTGGATCTGCGCCAGCTTGGCTTGAAGCGAAGGATAAAGCTGAGTGTTCAGTTGGCGTATTTGTAGTTGTATAACCAGGTTTACTCATCCATTGATTACCATTTCCCATGTATGGATCAAAGTTTATTCCAAGCTGTTTTCCTCTGTTATAAACAAACCAGGTACATTGTCCCCATGGATATGTACTTGCATCATAATTACTGGTATCAATATTCTTTGTTATACTATACCCTGCTGGAATCTCACTTGAGGAAATTCGATTTTGTTCGTCAGAAGCTTCTGAACTATCTTCTGGGGCACTTGGAGTTCCTCCATGTTCATCTATAAACTGATCTAGTTTTTGCATAGTCTCAGCTCTACGTTTGCCAGAACCACTAGTGTCTGTAAAGTAAACTTCTCCTTCGGTACTGGTGTTTAAAGCTCCATTCGCATATTTTGTCGCTTTATCATCTTGCATTTTAAATGTTTCATTTTTGTTCCCAATAATGGTTTGTTTTACCAATGATACAACAGCCACTTCATCATTGTAGTTGTTAGCATTTTCTGGATTAGAATCGAAAGCCCCATAACCAAACATATTGGCTCCAGGATTTGTAGCGACACCAGCTGTTCCCAGTGAACTTTCATGAAGTGCAATTGAGAGGATGGCACGAACATCCATATTTGATTTAGACTCCCACTCTAAAAGTTTCTGACCGTTGATTCTTTGTTTATCATATGCTACACCCAAAGTATCAAGAAATCCATCCAACTGCTCAGGAGTGATTCCGTAACGATGGACAAGTAGATTATGAGTGTAGGGATCTCCAGTTGACCAGTGATTAGTATATTTTAATTTTGTTGCACTGTTTGCACTTCCGGAGCCAATGGCACCAAGTAGAACAGTTACAACTAATACGGGAAGTAGCAGTGGTAGTAAACCAACTATGGGGAACCATTTTAGTTTCTTCATAAGGCCTCCTTTCTATTCTAATGCTTAATGTATGCTGTGAACATAACAGTTCCAAATCTCCATTTAGCATCTAATACTACGTTGTAATTTTTAACTTGAGTGATTAGATGATCTTTTTCTTGCTCATTTACAGGAAATAGAAGGAGATAATCTATAGATCGTATTCCGTCTTGATAAGCTTGATATAGCGTTTCATCAAGAACTTGATTAAAGGATGATTTTGAGTAGATTCGTGTGTTCATTTTAACCTCCTCTTAATTGTGTTAGTCTTTCTGTTAGTTTATTTCTCCGTTCAATATTTGCTTTTAATTTATCATCTAGTGTCATTGTTTTTCTGTAAGCTTTAGTAAAAGCGTTAGACCCTTGGGCTTTATACATCGCTTGTGGTTCTTTGTAGTCTTCTAATTTCTTTTCTAGTGACCGAATACGATATTGTTTAAATGGTGAAATCCATTCTTGTTTAAGGGTTTCAAATTCAGTCTCTGGGTCGTTATAATGAGTTCCAGCAGGAAAATCTTGATTTCCGTCCATTTTATTGTTTTCTTGGATTGTGGAAATATTGTTTGAAGGAATTGGTTTAGAGTTGTTATCAGTTGGAATGGTTCTGGGATTTGATGATTCTTGTTGATTAGACTTTCTATTTTTAAAAGGAGTGGATGTATTTGAACTTAGGGTATTGTTTGTTTGCTCCTGATACTCATATTCTTGATTCCTTGCTGTCTGTATGTTTCTTTCAAAAGAGTGTATCTGTTCAGTTTTATCTCTTTCGTCTTCAAAGATAGTTGGTGTGTTATTTTGATACTTTTCCAATGGGATATCAGATTCTTGTTTTTGATCTAGATTTTTATCTTGTTCATCTATAAATTCAGAATTAGCTTTGCCCGATAATAGTGAACTGGCCTGTTGGAAATGAGTTTTAGCATTCATAACGACTCCAGCTCCAAAGCCGGCTCCAGCAAGAGTAAAGTTTCCTAAGTTTTGGGCAGCTACTAGACTTTTACTTGGTAGATAGGAAGCTATCTCTTTTGTTTTGTGTGCACCCTGTTCAACATGCTTACCTATATCATTTGCAATAACTCTGGCTTTAGATCCAAGCATAAGTTGTATAAGTTCTGCTTTATATTTCCATAGAAGAAAATAAATTACTCCCTTGGATACAACAGAAATAATAAGTTTAAAAACTAACCCAAAGAGAAGAAGTGATGGTAAAGTTTTAATAATGTTATCAAAACCAGATGTAATAAATGTTTCAATTATTTTTTCAATGTAGAATATCAATAGGGTTAACAAACTTGTGATAGCAGGAAATCCGATTCCTCCAAACATAATCTTTAGAGTTCCAAAAATTAAGTCTTGCATTCTTGGGATGAAAGAAACCAAAAGTACAATGGGGAAAAGCAAGATCATAGCTAGAACCAGTATTTGAGAAAAGATATTGAGTAGCTGAATAAGGATGACTGGAATTGCTAAGACTATTGCTTCAATGATTTTGAAAAGCACATAGAACATGCGGATGAAGATGAAATCAGGCATTGCAGATACCCAGCGATTTTTTTCGCTATCGTTGTTTGCTCCGTTCCCCAACTCGTCTAAATATTTCAAACGATCTTTGTTTTTAACAGTATTGAAAGTTCCATTGTTATTACTAGTTCCTAGGATTTTGCTATCATAAAATGGTTCTTCTTTACCATTTTGACTATTAACGTAGTAGCCGTTCTCTTGTCCAGTATTTACAAATAAATAAGCTTTATAGGAGGTTTCTGCAATATATGAATCAGAAAGGGATTCTCCGATTTTTATAGTATTTTCTTTGTCGTAGTTAACTTTAATGTTGGATATTTTTGTTGTGATATCTTTAGATATATTGTTAATGGTATCAAGGAGATATAGGCCACCAGAAGTCCCAGATATTGTTCCGAAATATCCAAAACCAATAAGGATAACTAAACATACATGTAAAAGGCTTCTCGAAAAAGAACCTTTTGAAAAGAAATATTGGTAAAACAGATAGAATGCTAAGGCTAATAAAGCCATACCAACTAGAGATTTTTCTGACACACTACCATTATTTGATCCTACAAATCCAGACCAGATAGCATTTGCTCCTGTAAAAACATAGTTTTTATAGGCATTGTAGAGGTCAATGTTTTCTAAAATTCGAATGAGGAGTGAGAAAAAACCAACCACTGCATTGAGTATGAAAAAGAAGAAATTAACAAAAAGTTCATTAATCAAGACCCAGGCCCCATTAAAAGAACCAAAACCAGTTGGTTCCATATATGACTTTAGAGAAAATATATCTACTCCTTTTAGTTTCTCAAAAGCTTCTTGCATAGGTTCACCTCCTTAACTAGCATATTTATTTTCAAGACTGGATGAAACGGTAGCCTTCATCGGTTTGAGAAGCAAATCTATATCTTCAAAAATGTTATGGACTGAAATCATATTAAGGTTTCCATAAACATCATAGTAAAGACATTGACCAGAAATCATATTGTCAATCCATTCAAGATTGCTTTCGTTGACTTCTAAATTCACATGTTTTAAAATATCTTCTCTCTCTGATTTTTCATAGAAGGCAAAAATTGTTCCAAATCCAGTTGTATCATCGTCATTTTCGGCATCATGAACCGATTGTGTAATTAGAGCCAAGGTATTGTTCTTGGATCGTCCAATACGTCTCATATTTTTGATAACTGCTTTACCTTCTGCAGATTTCATGAGTATCCAAGCTTCATCGAAAAATTCAATTGTATCTTCATTTTCATTTCGTTCACCAAAATGGGTACAAAATGCTCCGAGTGCAAACATAAGAGCAATCGAATTTCTTTCATGATCTGAAATTTTAGTTGAATTATCCTTTGGCAGTTTAAGATTATTAACTTCTAGAATAGTTACCCTAGAATCATAATTCAGTCCAGGAGTGTCTCCTGATGAAAAAGCAAGCTCCAAGATAGAATTGGTAACAATAGAAGTGAGATAACGGCCAACAGAAGCAATTTCATTCGACTCGTTTTCTTTTAGTAATTCTAGTACATGTTTGAATCCAACTTTTTCTCCAGTAATTCTACGTTCCACTATGATATTTATAGCTTCAGTAATAGCTGTTTTTTGATCCATAGTGACGTCGTCTACAGCTTGAAGAAGAAACTCTAGCATGTTTTTAGAGACCTCTACAGCCTGTTCTTTTTCTAGGACAACAATTGGGTCAAGCACTCCGTGATTAGATAATACGGAGCTATCTAGTGTTACAAAGTTAAAGTTTTCAATTTGTTTTTTGCGTTCGGGGTATAGTTTAGAAAATTCGGGAGAGTTGATTACTTCTTGATAATGGTTTCTAAGCTCTCTTTTAGGATCTATATAAAGTATTTTTACATTTTGAAGGGCAACGCTCAAAAAGATCATTTGGGCTAGGAATGATTTTCCTTGTCCAGTTGCTCCAGTAATAATAATGTGGGGATTTTTAGTGATTTTACCTGCAATATCTTCTTTATTACCTACAGTTGCATTGTAGAGGACAATATTTCTTGAAGAATCAATAGCTTTTGATATAGAATCCCAACGGCCTGTCCAGTTATCTACTCGGCCGATGTACCAACCGATACGATTCCCAGCTTTAGAACTAGTGAATGGCATGAGTTCTGCAAAGCCACGAGAGGTTACCATATGTGGCCAAGTGCGAGTCTTTTTCTGTAGTGTTTCACTGTATAGTAGAGCTTGGAAAAGATAAGGCCCATCTTGAGAAGCTTCACTTATTTCGACTCCCATATCGTCAAAATAATTTAGAATCACTTGACGCCTTTGACGTAATTGATTCACACTAGAAGCAGAGATTATCAAGTAAGCTCCATACTCAATGATTTCTTCTTTGTTACCAACTTTTCTCATTAGGTCTTTAAGTGAGATTGACCCCATAATGATTTCATCTTGTTGTACAGTATCAGTGTTTTCAGCTTCTTCCATAATATTTCGATACCTTGTATTAGAACGTCCCATTTTCCCTTTAATTTTATTGGTATCTATGAATTCAGCTTTGATGCGTAACTCAACAGGAAAGTTTAAGCGTTGTATAAACTCTCCAAGATGGAATCCATTAAATTGGACCGGTAATTTTCCAATAGGGAGAATGGTTAGAAATGATGAACCGTACGGACTTTCTAATTTCAAAAAACCACCGTTCATCACTTTGATTAAAGTATCTGTAATATTGAACTGAGAGCGATTAGCGAGGACCTCCTTCTTGTAGTGGGGGATGTATCTTAGATATTGCATTCTCTGATAGTAAAAGAGTTCCTCATCCGTCAAGCGTTGGGCTCTAAGTACGGATAAGGTTTGGAAAATAGTGAGTTCATCATTTTTATATTCTTCATACCATGTTGGATTGAATTCGACTTCATACCCAAATCCATTAGCGATTTTTTCGGTAAGTTCACTGAAACTATTGTAGGCCATATCTTTTATGGTTGTTCCGTGAATTTGTTTACGTAAATGAATTCCTACAAGCCAATCAAATTGATATGGAATTTCCATTTCTTCAGTGATTTGATCAATAGTGTAGAGAAGTAATTCTTCTCCTAGTTGTCGGCTATCGTCAGCTAGAGCTTCTGAGAAATCTTTCATTTTCTCTTCCAGAAGATAATCTTTTGGGATTAATGATATTTCAAAATGTTTATTTTTCTGAAGCTTTTTCATCATTTGTGTAACTGTAATTTTGTGTTTATCTTTTTTTTCATCATCTGTAATAGTAATAGGAGTATTAGGAATACGGTAATAGGCTACAACGTTTCTATCTTCTTTGAAAACTAAATTTTGATATGTTTCTTTAATTGGATATTTAAGATTAATACTCATAGTTCCTCCATTTCTATAAATTAGTTTTTTCAAATACAATTTCTTTAATGGTATCTATTCGATCTTCGTGGTAAATTCCTCTCTTGTTTAATTTAAAATCCCAAAAATGAATTAAGTAATCTCCTATAAAAATGTGCATTTTTTTACCATTGGGTTCGTACTCAGTATAAAATTTAGCTAATTTATAGGGGATGTACCAGTAGAGTAATAGGGAAATCGAGTGAGTGAAATTTGCGATTGGAATTAAGATGAAACCTCCAAATAGTAACATCGTTACAAAGACCAAGATAAAGACAATAAAAAAGGATAGTTGCATTGGTGTAGCGAAGTACCAAATTCTTGTTCCTTTTTTTGTTTTAATTTCTTGAATCCAATAAGGGGCATTTAGCCCCTTGCTGTAGTCATATAGTTTTTCTTGGTTCATCATCAAAGACCTGTTTCAATTCCGAAGAGTCGAAGAAACCAGCCAAAAGCTTTTAAGATTTCTTGTCCTTTAGTTAGTGATACAATAACTGCGTAGAAACAAACTACTGAAAAAAGTTGAATCCAAGAGCTATTACGCCAAGCCTTGACCGCAAGTAAAACTGCGATAGCTCCAAGAATCCAAACAGCATCTCCTTGGAGGAAACTTCTTAGGTTTTCTGTATTCATAAATTGTTCTCCTATTCTTTATTATTTGCATAGTTTAATGGAATCGTGTGTTCTAGTTTAGAAACAAAATAGTTTTTATCTGTTTGTGTGAGGGTAAAAGTAAAATTTTCTGAGTGAGTGGTTCCACCTATTTCAAAAGTAGCCTGAACATAAGCGAGAGTAGTTTCACCTTCCTTTTTGATATAGGTGTAATCTAGATTTTTAAATTTAGTGTTAGATACAACAGTGATATTTTTTGAAATGAGATTTAAATTATCTTGGTTGCTAGTGTAGTTTGTAAAGAAAACAGTTAGAAACTTTTCGATTTCTTTATGTTCTTGTTCAGTCAGTCGATCATTTGCAGATAATTGAAGTTTTTCCTTTTCATCAAATTGTTTAGCTTGATATGTTTTTAATGATGTGAACCAAGGTAATCCGGAAATAAAATATTGTTCCCCTCTCTTGCCAAATGGAATATTAAATCCTATAAGGTATTCCTTTGTTTCGCTGTTTTTATCTTTTCCGATTTTTTCTTTGTATTTTATTCTGTAGCTTGCAACATTATCTTGAACGGTCAATAATTGTGCTGAGACTAGTTCACTGGTATTCCGTACTTGTCCTTGGGATTTGATATCGGGAGTAAAATCATAGAAGTTGTTCAGGTGTTTGATTTGTTCTTGTTGCTTATTAATATCTTGTGGAAGTGTAAAATATGCATGAACAAAGTCGTTTAAGTAGTATTGAAGACGATAGTCAAATTGTTCACTCTCTGGTTGTGTTTGATTAGAGTTATTTTTCAAGTTTTCTAGGTTGTTTTGTAGAATAGTGACTTGATTTGAAAGTGTGATAGCTCGAATTGAACCCATTAGACCAACAAAAAGGAGGAAACAAATTCCTCCAATTACCGCAATATTGACAGTTTTTTTGTCAGCAATTTTAAGCTTGGGTGGCTTATCTTTTTTATCAATTTTTTTAAAAGTAGAGAGGTAAGTTCTTAGTTTTTGTATGTAACCTTTTGAATTATTCATAGTTCCTCCTTCTAGATATTAGATAGCTCAATTAGTTTTGCTCCTTTTGCATAGAGTCTCTTATTTGCTTTTTCGATTTCACCGTTAAGGTAGTAGTATCCACGTAATTCATGTTGCAGTTGATCAATGAGTTCAGGTTTCAGTTCTTTTGCCTCTTCTTTTTTGAGAAGTGCATTTAACTCTCCAGCCTTTGTCCATGCTTGATTGTGATTCTTTTTCTTAAGTAGTTCTCCTAATTCATAGGAGATTTGACCTATTTTCTTTGCAAATTGATTTTTTGTAGCCACGATAATTTCCTTTCTGAATTGTTCTTGATTGTTTTGAATGGTTTGTTGAATATAGGCGACTAGAGATGGGCGCATTTTATTGTTGAATTGAATGAGGTCCCCATTTAATCTAAAAAGAGCATGTTCGTAGTTATAGAAACCTCTCGAATTAGGAGGGATTTCTCTAGATCTAGCAACACACTCATAGTAGAAATCTTTTTCTTTTCTCAAAAGTATATACATAGTCCAAAATTCTTGTTCTGGACTAAGAAAAAAATCTGCGTGATAAATTTTTTTAAGCATAGGATTACTCATCGAGGAGGTCGTCATAACCTAACGCTTGATAAATAAAATCAGAATCAAACCAGAGCCAGTCATTAATTTGTACTTCGGTGGGAATGTCTCCAGAGAAGATTTCCTCGCAGATAGTGGTTAAGGTATCGATTCCTCCTCGTTCCCGTACAGTATTTAAGGTATTGACTGCCCCAGACCAAGCTTTAAAGTTTTCGAGTGAGTTTATTTCAACTTTGTATTCCATGTTTTAGTTTCTTTCTAAGTTTTATATTGGTTATTTGCTTTTAATAGATTAAGCATAGCGGTTCCTCTATCAGTAATTTCTCCACTATTTTGTATCATTCTCATGTATTCTGTATGCATGATTTTATCTGCTTCACTAACTAGAGCTAACGAATTTGCGACTTGATAGGTAAGCCATTTTATAGTGCGTTCTATACTGTATGGTTGAGGACTGGTTGATAGTTTTAAAGGCTCTACACCTCCGAAAAGTTGTTGCCATTTTTTATCAGGTTTATAAGCTCCAAATTGGTTCACTCCATCGTATACTTGGATTTCTTTATTAACGACTCCACGAGCAATTTCTCCAAGGTCAATACCATTAATGTATTCTTCAATAGCTCCTTGGGCCTTATGGTCTGAAAAACGAAGTTCATAACGATTCCAGATACCAAAAATCTCCAAGGATTCTTCCAAGGAGATATTTTCTTGTTGAGCTAGTTCATAACGTTTTTCATAGAAGTTGAAGTATAGTTGACTTTGTCGGGAACCGAAATAGATAGATAGTCCGTGATTTGCTTCCATGTCTTCGTTATCTGTAAAGGAACCTCCACCAGTTACGTTCCATTTTCTAAGAGTTTTAAGAATGATTTCCTTTGCGTATAGCTTATCGATTAGCTTGGGGATATGTATTTGTTCATCTTCTTTTCCATATCCCTTGTAGAGCTCGTCTAACGCTATATCCAATCGTTTGACACGGCAATCTTCGTAAGAATAGATTAGATTTTGTAGGAAGGTTTGCCATGTTAGTCCTTTATGTTCTAAAAGAACCTCCATCTCACGGCACCCTTGACCAGATAATTGAAGGCAAGCTTGATAGTCTTTGGATTCAACTTTATCAAAAAAATCAAATATCCAAATGTTTCCTCTTTGCCATAAATGAGTGTAGTTCATAATGCGAGTTTCCTGTTCAGTAAACTCGTATAGGTGGCAGTGGAGTATATTCTCGCAAAAACTGTCTATATCACGAAGGGATGGAAATGATACTCGTAAATAGTCTATTCTTGCACGTAGACTATTTTTTTCATAATCTTTATGAAAACCAATTTTTTCTTTAAGATCACGGAATTTCTCAATACTTAAACCTCTTTCCCCAGACTCATAAGAGCGATAGGTTCTTATGGGAAGAGTAACAGCTTCTGCAAATTGCTTTTGACTCATACCAGTTTGTTGCCGGAACTTCTTAAGATTGAAGGGGCTGATTTTATCCATTCATGGGGACACCTCCTTTTTTATGAGTGACACAATTTTTTTGCTAAAGTGACACACTTTCTAAAATTCGCAATCCCAACTCTCACAAGGAATGAGGAGGGTTGGACTTTGCCATTTTGCCAAATGTAACCCCCCTATTAGAAATCGGGGGTTTCATCATCAGAAACTAGGAACTTCGAGCTACGGTCTGCGCCTGACTTGTCGTCAGGCTTGCCCTTGCCCTTGTCCTAGTTCCTGATGACTAAGTGCCATCTGAACGGCTTTAGCATAAGATCTTCGTCCGCCTTCTTCAAAGCGAATTAGAGTTTCCAGAAGGAGTTCTTCTTGAAGAGGAGTCACCAAAATAGCTGATTCAGAACGGTCAAAAGTAATTCCTTGTTCCTCTAGGAGATAAATAATCTTTCGAAGCGTTGCGACTTTTAGTTCCTGCTCTTCTGCAAAATCTTTTAGTGGTCGTTGGTTGACACGGTTTTCTAACTGCTCTACCTCCTCTATCAAATCTTCTGTTGGAACTTGTGTTTCATAGTCTTTAAAGACAGTAAACTCTTCTCCTTCAAATTCTAAAATAGGAATTTGCGAGTAGGCTTCATAGAAAGAAAAGCCCTGGTCCAATGGTACATAAGGTGAGAAAAACTCACCAGCCAAGTCTCCGTTATTTGCGATATAGCCTCGTCCCTTGACCTGAACACCATTGATTTTATCCAATTTTTTAAACTCTTTGGTTTTATTGGCATCTCCAAACATCATGTCATAGCCTGTTGATTCTAAATGACCGACTGAGAGGCGCTTCATAAAGTTATCCCGAAGAGCAGTTTTGACAAACTCTCCATCAGGACGTTGCATAGCAAAAATCACATAAAGTCCAGCTTGACGACCTTCTAGGACTAGTTGTGTCAGGTGTTCAGTGACTTCAGTTTGTAGGCTATAATCACGTTCGATTTTAGCGATGAGGGCTGCCCATTCATCTACCAGAATGAATTTAGGCTTCATCCCGTAATACGTAAAGTTCTTACCAGCTTGCAACTTAGGAGAGGTAGATATGAGTTCATATCGTTTCTCCATGAACTCCACGTTTTCCCTAAGACATTGGATAATATCTTCCTTACTGGTAAAGACTCGACCTTGAAAGACAGGAATCTTTTTGAGTCCAGCTAGATCAGAATTTTTCGGATCGCAAATATCTATGAAACCAATCTTAGCAAGAGCATAGATGATGGACATGAGAAGAATCGTCTTCCCTCCTCCTGTCCCTCCACCAATAAGCAAATGTGGTTCTTCGATAAAGTCCCAAACTACATCTTTCATGAGTTGGAGTTTTGACCCCTTGACCACTACTTGCTCAATCCCAATACGGCTATCAATCCTATTGATGGCAATATCGTACTTAATAAAACGTTTATCAAAGGTTTTATTTCGAAAGTCACCATTAAACATGACTTCAAGGGTTGCCCCAAGATTGAGAAATCGATCTTGAAACTTATTGCCTTCTAGGATAAAACTCACTTCCAAACCATAACGGGATTGTTTGAGATAGACTTGAGGAAGCCTGATTTTCTCTATCGTCCTCTTCTCTCGTTTGACTTTCTTGATTAGGTAGAGGTTGTTTTCTAAGAGAAAACGAGAAAGAATTCGCAAGTTATTGAGTTTTTTAAAAGCGAGTAGTTTCTCGTAGCAAAGCCAATTCAGGACTTGAGAGATGAGAGCGGATAGTAAGGCAAAGGCGACTAAATAGTAGGTTTTGGGAAAGGGTTGGGCTTGTAGTTCCAAGTGGTGTTGATAGACATAGTAAGCTAAGGCAAATAAAAAAGGCGACCACAAGATAAACCAAGTGATTGCCTTAATATGTCGATGATAAACTTGAACTCTTTGTCCACGGTAGGTAAAGAGTTTCATGTGTCACCTCCTAGTTTTCTTTCTTGTTTTCTACGGGTTTAGAGTCTTTAGGGTTTGTCCCTTTTTTCTTAATCTTAGAAGCAAAGAGCTTATAGATATCATTGCGGTTAACGTGAGTATGGGTTACGACAATATCTTCTAGCTCCACTTCCTCACGGTACTTGAGACCTAAGTCTTCGATTTCAGACTCCGCCATATCGGCAATAGTGAAAAAGAGAGTTTCATGTTGGACCGAAGAATGAATTCCTATCACAACACCCCGAATTTCCCCCGTATTAACTTGAACGTAGGAGCCGTCAGGATTGCGTTGGGAACGGTCAATTTCATAGATGGTATCTGTTCCTTCAATCCCTCGGAAGGTGAGTTTTCCAAAGACTTGAGGGATGTCTAGACCTTCTGAAATAACCCGATAGGTTTTATCTGCAATTTGAAGTTTTTCTCCGTAGTTTAATCCGATTTTAGCCATGTATGTTTTCTCCTATTCTTTCTTATTTTTTCAAAACTAGTTTTTCAGCAAATACGTTAAGTGCTGGGGCAACGGAATTTCCGTTTAGGGAAGTGTCTGCGAGGAAAATGGGATTAACCACTTCAACTAAAGCATCTTCCGGAAATACGGTAGCTGAAGCAGGCGTGATCACGTGGAAGGCTCCGTGTTGTTCATTGTTTAGCACGTGGCGTTGGTATTTTCCTTCTTTTCCGAAGACATAGCGTGGGGCATTCCCCAATTTTTCGTAGTAAGCAGTACCGATAAATTCTGGTAGCATGACAAGTGTTTCTGGGATCATAGATATTTCCTTTCTGAGTGTAAAATAAAAAGAGTTAAGCTAGTTGCTTCACTCTTGAGTAGTAATGAGTAAAAAGTTTTCGTTTAAACATTCTGGTATAAAATTGTACTTCACCTTGAGCAAAGCCAGTAAGCAGTGATTGATTGGCAAGTTTATCTAAATCCTTTTGGGCTTGATGATAGAGTTGCCCCTGGAGTTGTTCCGATGAGGAAAAGATATCATAGGTGAAAATATAGTTTTTATAGATTCGTTCACATTGTTGTGCGAAAAAAGTTAGTCATAGGTTCTCCTTTATTATAAAAGTAAAAAGCTACTAAGAAAATAGGCTTAGTAGCTAGAGTAAATCTATCTAGTAAATTAGATAGCCAGCAGTAGAGAAAAATTATTTGGTTGAAGGATTCCCCCTTCACGGTGGCAACGTTTAGCAAGGTGCATTGCATCAATTACCATCGCTTTCCCAGCCAATCTCATCAGGTAGTCACAATCTTGCCTTTAAGATTCTCTTACGCCCTTTGGCGAAGCCAGTTCACTTTACTATTCGGAAAAGTGCGAAAGTCCGAAATGCGTGGAAGTCCACAAATAATGTTTTAAATCTTCACTTCAACCATCAAACAGACTTGACTTTTCTTTCCAAAACGTTTACAATAAAGGTACGAAGTTTAGTGTAGTTTTGGCAATCAGTCCTCTGGTTGTCAGACGCACTTTTTATTTAATTGTCAATGATCTCAATTGGTAGGGATTATTATTTTGATTTTCAATATCGCTACCAGCTATATTTATATTTTATCGCCGTTGGCGATAAAAGTCAAGAGATTTTTGAAATTTTTTTAAAAAAATTTGAAGAGGAATAACTATGGCGTTTGCAGAACGTTTAAAAGAATTACGAAAACAAGCTCACCTAACTCAAGTTGAACTCGCAAAACTATTAGGTATAGGACAATCTTCCTATGCAGACTGGGAGAGAGGCAAGAAAAAACCAACTCAAGAAAATCTCGTTAAGATAGCGCAAGTTTTAAATGTATCAATTGATTATTTGGTTGGAAACTCAGAAGAAAAATCAGATGAACTAGATAATATTGAATTGCTTTTCCGTATGAACTCAAAAGGTTTGACTGATGAAGAGAAAAAAGTCTTTAAAAAAGAGTTGATTGAGTTTATGGAAGAACGGAAGAAGGCATTTAATAAATGAGATTAGTAAACTATGAGTATCAAAAAATTGATAACTAAACGAGGTCTCACTATGGTACAACTAATTAAAGAATTTGGAATTAGTTTGAATGAATTTGATAAATAGCGGATAGGAAATAAAATGAAGATACATACATTAGATAATAGAGATTTTCTTCTTTTGAAGGTTTTTGAGTCAGCTGATATCTCTGACACAAATGAAGATGTAAAATGCTTCTATAATGCATTGATTGAGCAAATTGGGGAAGACTCTTATTCAGATTTAAAATCATCCTTGATCCCTATTACAGATGCTACAAAAAAACGGGATAAACTTTTAATCTTTGATATTGAGAAAATCGATTCACTTTGGTATGGTAGAAAAGTTTTTTCGAATTTTATAGAATTTCTTTCTACTTTTGAAGAACAAAATGAAGAGCGATATAGCATTTTAGCTGGGGATTTAATTTCTGAAAAATCTGATATAAATGATAAGATTAATAAAATCATTATCGAAGAATTAGGCTTTGAAAAATTTGATTTGCATCAAAAAGATTATTATCTATATTACGTACACAATATTAGTAAAGAACAATCAGAACGACTTGAAAAGATATTTAGAAAAACAGATTTCTTTATAGGTATGATAGATATAACATTTCATTCATTTTTAAAAGATTACATAGTTCATTTCTCACCGTTAGTAAATATACTCGTTAGAAGTAAGAATAAAATATATCTACCAGAGGACAGCCCATATACTCAGTTTATTGATGATAAAGGAAGTCTCTGTGTTCAAGAAATAGAATTTAATATTTTTGCATTATTATTATCGTTTAAGATAGAAACAAATTATGAAACTGACGATGATAGAAGATTAGCTGTAGAATCAATAAATGGGACAGATTATCCACATAATGTGGAAGAGGTTAACCTTTTTGTCCACCCTGATAAAGTGGACAAATATCTATTATCTAATAAGCATAAAAGTGCAATTATGAGAAGTTTGGGATTAGGAGAGATTAACTCTTATGATTTGTCTAAGTTAATTCTTGATAAATTAAAATCCTGCTATTTTTATAATCTAGAATTTATGGAGGGTAAGGATTTTAAAGTTTCAAAATTTAGTGTTGTAATTGAGCTACCGTATGACAGACCTGAAGAACATATGGATAAATTGCGAAAAGTTCAAGTTGGTTTGAAATATGAAGATGGGAAATTGAAATTACTTACTATGTACTAACTGCTTCTCTTTGGTATCCATTATTATCTCTACTGGTAGACAATCGTCTACTTTTTTTGTATAATAAATTCAACCAATTAGGTTTAGTTTTGTAAATAGTGACTTTAAGGAGGTACTGTTCATTGGATGAATTGTATTCAAGAGTAAGTAAAATCACAAAACAAATTCTTTATCCATTCATGAAAGAGGAAGAAATTTCAACCCTAAACTATCACTTTCACTATTATTTTGATTATTGTATTCATGAGAACAACATTCAAATTATCAGCCACCACTTTTCAAATCATAAAATTGAAGGTTTGACAGTTATAGATAATCTAGGAACGAGTTTTTCCTATGAGCAAGACAATCCAGTAACCAAGCGTCACTTTACCTTGTGCCATGAATTAGGACACTTTATCTTGAAACACGATGGTTCTTATTTTACAGAGTCGGTGGATAATCAGGAATATATTTTGGAGCGAGAAGCCAATATATTTTCAGCTATTGTTCTGATGCCTGATATTGTGCTACTATCTAAGATTTACTACTCTTGTGATTCTTTCCAAAAGGTCAAAGTGGCTCTAGAAGTTTCAAAGCAGGCACTTTATTTCCGACTAATTGATTTGTTGAGAGTTTACCAAGTGGATACTGAATCAGCTATCAAGCAAGCAGTAGATGAATATTTAGATGGTCAAAACGCCTCCCTTCACCATTACTTTCATCAACTAAAAAAAATGGTGATTGAAGAGTTCAATCAATATCAACCCTCGCTTATAGCACGGCTAAAAAAGAGATTGAAACAAACCAATATCGTGACGAGTCAAGAACTACCAGAATTGCTTGATCAGACAAGATGGGATGAGATTAGAGCAGTAAAGAAATTCAAAGTGTGGCTTGTTTACAATAAGGGAAAATCTTTAGCTTATGTGTGGGATAGCAACAAACTATCAGAGACAGAAGCTAGGAGAAAGGCAAATTTAGAATTATTAGTCATGTGAGGTGAGTCATGTATCAACCAGAAAAATTAAAAGCTCGGAGGAAAGAGCTTAAACTAATACAAAAAGATATTGCAGATAAGCTAGGAATTAGCTATCAAGCTTATTCTGCTTGGGAACGTGGAGTCAAAGAACCTTCTACTGAGAAAGTGAGATTATTAGAGAAACTTTTGAACGTCCCAAAAGGTTATTTTACTGAGATAGAGATTGTCAGACTTTATAATGTCCTCTCACCCAATGGAAAAGAAAAAGTTGTGTCTTATGCTCGTGACTTAGTTACAGAAGAGCAGAATAAGAAGGTGGTCTCTATTGCGGAACCACGTTATGAATATCGGGTCTATGAAGAAATGTCTGCTGGTCTTGGAGCCACTATTTATGGAGAAAAAGAATACGATACGGTCTACTATAAAGAGGAGTTAGGGCATGATTTCGCCTCTTGGGTATCAGGGGATTCTATGGAACCCAAATATCCTAATGGTTCCGTTGCTCTGATCCGTGAGACGGGTTTTGATTATAATGGGGCAGTTTATGCAGTTGTTTGGAATGAGCAGACCTATATCAAGCGTGTCTACTTGGAAAAAGACGGCTTGCGCCTCGTTTCCATCAACAAGAAATACAAAGATAAATTCGCTCCTTATGACGATGATCCTCGCATTGTCGGAAAAATTGTCGGAAACTTTATGCCTCTGGAGGAATAGACTATGGGCATCATTGAGTATGTAATATTATGTGGCTCAAAATTTTTATTAGTCAGGTACATTAGATAATGTTGAGAACATGGGGCATAGTGTGTTTTATGATATAATATGTGATATATAGTCGTATTCCATTAAAAAAGAATGAGGTTGAAAATGAATAGCGTACAACAAAATAAACAAGTTTTAATCAATGAAATTGAAAGAAGATTAGAAGACAAAATCTTAGAAAAAACAAATGCAGAATTGTTAATTAAGCTCATCAATAATGCAGATAGTCTAAATGAAGCGATAAATATTGCAGAATTGGGAACTACATACAAAAGAACTGGTTTGCATTTTGATAAACGACTTGAAAAGTTAACAGATACAATAAAATTTTTCAAGAAAAATGAAGAGCTATCATTTGTAACCGATAAAGACAAAAAGACCCATAAGTTAATTGTGGGAGACAATTATGATGCATTGTTAAATCTACTAATTGAATATAGAGGTAAAATTGACGTAATCTATATTGATCCCCCTTATGGCAAAGATAGTATGGGGCAATATGCAGAAACGAACTATGAGAACGCTTTAACAAGAGATAATTTGTTATCCATGCTCTATCCTCGATTTGTGTTAGCTAAACAATTACTTAGTCCTAATGGAGTAATTTTTTGTAGTATTGATGATAAAAATCAAGCGTTTGTTAAGGTATTAATGGACGAAATCTTTGACGAAAGCAATTTCTTGTTGAATGTTCCTAGACAAACTAAAAAGGGTGGAAAAACAACAGTAACAATTGCGAATAATCACGATTACATAATTGGTTATTCAAAAGAAAAAGGGGTTGTCTTTTCACGAGAAGAAAATTCAGATTTATCAAAGTATAAATATGAAGATGAATATGTCGAAACACGCGGAAAATACGCTCTGACGCAAACTTTGGATTATGATTCTTTATCATATGGAAAATCTATGGATTATAAATTAGAAATTGACGGTCAGGTTTTTGTCCCAGGTGGAGATGAAAAAGCTCATTTAGAACGTTTAGCTGGTAATCACGGAGTGAAAGATTGGACATGGAGATGGTCTAAAAGTGCTGTTGAATGGGGATTGTCAGAAGATGCGTTAGTAGTTAAAAACGGAAGGATCTATACTAAATCATATACTAAGGTTCGCAAAAAAACTGCTAAAAATGAGTGGCAAGAAAAAACTACGTCGAAAGCTTACACGACACTTTCTTATTTAGATAATCGTTATTCAAATGATAACGGAAAAAAAGAATTAAGCACAATTTTTAAAGACGGCAGTAAATTGTTTAGAAATCCTAAACCAACTGCTTTAATTAGTGAATTAATAAAGATGGCTTGTGACAACGAAAATGCTATTGTGTTAGATTTTTTTGCTGGTTCAGGGACAACAGGTCAAGCTGTTCTGCAATTAAATAAGGAGGATGGAGGTAATAGACAATTTATTTTAGCTACAGCTAATGAAATTACTGAAAGTAATCCTAACGGAATTGTAAAAGACGTTACTAGTCGCCGTTTAAAACGTGTAATGACGGGTGAGGATTATGATGGGGATAATGATTTTAAATGGATAAAAGATGCTAAAAACAATCCACTAGGAGACAATTTGGATGTTTATGAAATCAGTGATGTATCCAATTTCTCTACAACAGAGGGGAAAACACCTTTTGATGTTATTGATGAAGAACTGTACGGGCAAAAATCAATGTCAGTAAGTGAAAAAGTGAAATGGATTTGTGAAAATTTTGAATCGACCCAAAAAGTTGTTGAAAGTGACAAGGAATACATCCAACGAATGAGAGGGGAATAGCATGTTACAAGAAGCTATTGATTTACAAAATAATGCTGTTAAGCAATTGGTTAATTTAACAGAGCAAAAAAAGGAATTAACTTTTAAAGCACCAACAGGTTCTGGAAAGACCTATATGATGGCAAAGATGATGAATAGCTTACTTGAGAAAGATGAGGAAATAGTTTTTCTAGTATCTGCTCTTTCGAAAGGAAATCTAGCTAAACAAAATTTCGAAAAGTTCAATGAATACTCTTCGAAAGGAAACTTTCTTAAATTAAATCCATATTTAATTTCTAGTGAAGTCTCTGGTGAAGAACGTCTACATGTCCCATTGGGTTACAATGTTTACATTCTCCCACGTGATTTATATAAAAAAGGCGGAAGATTAATGCAGGGTGGGATGGAAAATTTCTTACAAAATATCACCCTGAAAAAATGGTTAGGAGGGCAAGAAAAGAAAGTATATCTTATCAAGGACGAATGTCATATAGCTACAAATAATCTGGATGACTTATCAGTTGAGTACTTTGAAAAGATATATAACATTTCGGCTACTCCGAAGCTTTCTAGAGGTCAACAGCCAGATGTAGAAATAACAAATGAAGATGCTGTTAATGCAAAACTTATTAAACGGGTGGAGCTTATTGAAGACTCTACCGCTGAAGTAAGCGATGCGATTGAAAAGTTTGAAGAAATTAAGCAAGAATATCGTGATACTTTAGGTGTTAATCCATGCTTGATAATTCAAATTTCTAATAAAGAAAAGGCAGAACAAGAATTAGAGAATATTTATTCTGTTTTAAACAAAACAGAACATCAAGACTTAAAATGGATGACAATTGTTAATAATCCATCAGAATGTGATACTAATGACAGTTTGAAAGCTGGCAAAATACCTGTTTCAAAGTGGAAAGACTATGCTCGAGAAAATTTATCAACAATTGATATTATAATATTTAAAATGGTTATTACTGAAGGTTGGGATATCCCGAGGGCTTGTATGCTGTTTCAAGTTCGAGACAGTAAGAGTAAACAGTTAGATGAACAAGTTATGGGAAGGGTTCGGCGAAATCCTAGACTATTGGATTTTGAGGATTTGTCGAAAGAGGCTCAAGATTTGGCTTTGACTAGCTGGATTTGGGGAGTTGTACCAGAAGAGAGTCGAAAAATTTATTCCGTGAAGTTGCATTCTGATAATGTTATTATACGGAATGAAGTAAAAATTCAGACCACCCGTTTGAAGCCTCTTGAATTAAAAAAAGACTTCGACCTTGAGAGTTTTATCAAGGCCCAACCGGAAGTTACTTCTCCATCAAGCGTTTTTGACCTATACAGAAGTGTTTCAAATAAAGAAAATTCAATCCAAAAACTAATGGATTCTTATTCTACTTCGTATACAAAATGGCGTGAGTTTTCTGAAAATATTGAAGTAATATTAAAAGAATACAACAAATTCATTTGTGACTATGAGAAAAGTATGGAACTAGTTACAGATGAAAACGGGAATGATATGTATGTTTCATTTCCACAAGAATCCTATTTTTCAGAATCTGATTATTTTGTGAATATAAATGATTGGGTTTGGAAAAGAAGTGATTCTAGAGAAAAAATTTCTTTTGACAGTAACGCTGAAAAAGAATGGGCTGAAATACTGAAAGATCTATCCAAGGAGGACAATCAAAACAATAAACGTGTTGCGAAAAGAATTGATGTTGGTGAATTAAATCCAAACTCAGGTCAAACTAATCTTTTTGGTGAATTGGAACCAGAATTTAGAAATGGCAAGTTTAAGCGATTATATATGTGGGGGAAAAATTTTTTATCAAATTCTGAAATAAAATTTGAGTACTATTTTTCAGGAGTCCATTCTTCTTATCCTGATTTTGTTATGAAAGACTCGTATGATAGAATTCATATTTTTGAAGTTAAAAGTGTGAATGTATCATCAAAAATGAGTATTGACAACAAGGGGTATGAAGATAAAGTTAATGAGCTGAAAAAAGCTTATAAACAGGCATCCAAACTCACAAACAATATTTTTTATTTACCAATTCAGAAAGGGGAAAACTGGACAATTTTCCAATTTATAGATGGAGAAGAAGCTATTCTTACAAAAAATCAATTCGAAAAGTTTTGCAAGAATGGGTAGTTGTTAGGGTTGAGTCTTGAAACGAAAGATAGGAGGAACAATGTTGAAAGCGGATTTCATAGAATTTGAAGGAGCAATTATAGGTGTGGTAAACAGAGAAAACCTTAATAAACTCAATAAAGACGAAATTAGAGTTATCACCACGAATACGGTTAATACCTGGGAACAAGACAGGAAAGATTCTGAGCTTTTTAGTAATACCATGCAAGGTAAAATTGTAGAAGAAGTTTTTAGGGAATATGTTACTAGAGATAGTGATTTGTGTTTTATTTCCTATGACGAATTTAGGACAGATGATTTTAAAAATCATGCTCCTTTTGATGGTCTGCTAATGAAGGTAGGTAATACTTTTGTAGAAGAGGGAATTAGACTAATTACGGAATCGTATTCAAAGAATCAATATCGATTTATAGATTCTGAGGTAAAAGAAAAATTGAGACAAAATGGTATTTATACAGTTGAAATAAAATCATCCAAAATACCGAAAAACGATTACCCAGTAGATTTAAGTAATTTTTCTAATAAAAATACCCAAGCGGAAATTGTTAGTAATTTGAGACGGAGAGATTTCTTTGTCTATCCTATTTTTACTAGAACCCATGGAACCATGATACATAATTTTGAAGATTACATAAATTATGTAAGAGAAAAGCACGACTACAAAAGGTACTGGTCGCAAGAGAAGCTAGTGAGCCATACATTGGATTTTGAAAAGAAATCTGCATGTGACATATATACCCGGATTTTTGTTCACGATCAAAATACTGATAAATATTTATGTTATTTACTGGGATATGCAATCCGTGACGATTTTTACACTAACCCTAACATTATAAATATGCCTCAAAAAGGGAAATCAGAACATGCTTTATACTATGTCTATCCTATTGCTCAATCGTTATCAATGAAATCAATATTTGGTGATGATAGACTTTGGGACGTTTGATATAAAGTGGTGATTTTAGTCAAATCATAAAAGAAGAATCAACAACGATTCCACTGCAATCTGCAAATAAAATATGTATTTCTAAAAAAAGATATATTTTTTCGGAAACATAAATCAATATAAAAATTCCCATGATTGATTTGTAACTTACTCCAATCTTATAGTATAATCTATATGATTTTGAAGTAATATTGTTGAGAATACAATGTTTTGAAACCAAATGTGACATGGAGCTATGCAATCAGGTTTTACAAAAGGAAGAATCTGAACTAAAATTCATTGCAACGAGGTTTCAAAACACTTCCTCCCTATCCAAATTCGGATAGGGTTTCTCATCGTTAAAAACTCTCTTTAGTATCTCGACACTTTCCTTCAGATGTAGGAGTTCGATTTTTCTTCTAAGAACATCAGTATTTTTCTCTATATTCTCGCAATGTCGTTTGATGTGCCATAAGGATTTTTGAATGTTATCTTCTTTTAAATTTTTCATACTCCTATCTTATCAGATAAATTCTTAAAAATAATATTGCTTTCCTCAAATGATCAAAATATAGCCTGAAAAGCACTAAAAAATAAATTATGCCCAATTTTCCTCTGTTAATAGGGCAACAAAAACGCTTAAATTGAACTGCACCCCAAAAGTTAGATTTTTTCTGTCTAACTTTTGGGGTGCAGTTCACTCAATTTGTGTATTTTTAGGGTAAAATTCACACCATTACTTTTTAAGATTACGATATGCAATCTTTCCGACAGCCATTGGAATCACATTTCTATTTATGAAATCTATCATTACGAAAGATTTCATGGAATCATATAAATATGTAGCGAAATAAGGGGAAGGAATCGCACATTGTGACTATCTAGATCATGAAATATCTAGGGATTCTTCTCAATTAAAAACGATTTTAGAACTCGATTTTTCTATAGAAAATGTAAGAATTGGAGCTTTACAGGTTCAAGGGGTCTTCTATCACAAGAGAGTTTAGGAAAAAATTAGAGTCAGCTCAAACAGTCATTAAAAGAGGAACCCACTCTCATTTGGAGAGGGCTCCTCTTTTCTGTTAAAAAGTAGCAATCAAACAGGTAAAGAAGCGGTATACATGTATATGATTATCAAAATATTTGAATAAAAGTATAATTTAAAGGGATAATGTATTTACAAGGGTTATAGGGGTCTGATATAATGATAGTATGGGAGCGATTACATGAAAATTTTAAGGTTTAGTTTATCATTAATTGCAATGGTTGCAGTTTTATTTTTAGGTCTAAAGATCTTGGATGGATTCGAACAGAAAGCTGTAGAGAAGCATTCTCAAAATGCAATAGAGACGAGGTTTCATCAGAATCCAGATATCTTTGCTTGGCTAACAGTCGAAGGGACTCGAATTGACTATCCAGTCGCTCAACATTCAAGGGATGATACCTATTACCTATCTCACGATATAGATGGTGAAGAGACCTATTATGGAGCCATATTCACAGAGCTGGTTAACAAAAAAACATTTGAAGATCCTGTCACTATTATTTATGGTCATGCTATGCTAGATGATTCTATGTTCGGGTCTTTAGATTATTTTGCGAAACCAGCTTTTTTTAACGAGCATGAGAGCATCAAAATTGACACGTTGACTCAACATTTTGAATATGAGGTGCTGGCAGCCCATTCTTATACAGATGATCATCTTTTTTATACATTTAAATTAGGAAGTCGAGAAGGTCTCCGATATTATTTAGATACATTACAGATAAGAACGTCAGACTATGGGGGATTCTATCGCCAGATAGTTACCGACCCTCAAAAAGATCGATTTTTAATCTTGTCAACCTGTGATGTTGCTGGAAATGATCAACGATTTGTGGTTACTGCTCGTTTAAAAAGTGTCAAAGAAAGGACAAGTAAATAATGAAAATATTAAGACTCTCAAGGTTTTGGAGACTAGCTACTGGTTTACTGTTTTTAGGAGTGGGGCAACGCCTTCTATTTACAGGTGCGATTTCCCCTGTGGTAGTTGAGGAAGGTTTATCACTCATTCTGACCTTACTCAGCCTACTATTTTTAATGATAGGAACAGTTCTTATTTTTCCAATAGCGATCTGGTTTTATAAGCAGTATCGATCAGATAAACGTTTAAAGCACACTATTCTGATTTACTTGTTTAGTGCGATTTTATGTGGCATCCTCATCGGAGGCTTGGGTCAAATTTTATACGATAATACGAGTTTGGAGTATGATCATGTCAAGATTGCGATCTGGGCTTTTACTAGCATTATACAAACTTTTCTTAAAGTAATCTTATCCTATAGTCTGGTTAGTATTTACAAAGCTTTACCAATTAAAAGTAGGGTAGATCAATTGCGACTACCTGTTCTGGTATCCATGCTTCTTGTTGCCTTTTGTTTAGCTATCGCTGTTTGGTTCCCAATACTAGGTTCTTTCGTTTTATCCATCGGTGATGCTCTTATTTTAATTTTTACACTTTATTATTTTATTTATCTTACAAAGGAGAATGATGATGAAAAGACTTCGTAAGACCATACAGTGGTTATTATTGCTGAGTTTATTTATTTCTAATACCCCGCTTATTTATGCAGAAGAAATCAGCCATGCAATCAAACAAGGTCAGGCGGAGGCCGCTTATAAAAAAGCTGTTACAGAGGCGAGTAGCCAGACTGTAGGTTCTGAGAATGCGAATACGGAACATTCGACGAGTGCTGACGCCTCAAAACCAGAAAAAGATGGTGGAGATGCCCTACAACAACCAAAGGTGGTCAACGAAGAGAGTAAGGCAGAGGCAGAACTAAAGAAACAATATGGAGAACCAGTAGCGGTTAGTGGGCAAGAACAACTGTTTCGAGTGGATGAAACTCACTTTGTGACGCATATTGGAAGTGATATTAAAACCTATATTGATCAAGAAGGGGTAGAAGTTCCTGTTGACTTATCTCTCTATTCTTATCATGCCAATGGGAAACACTATTATCTACCTAAAGAATCTCCAGTAGGCGTAGTTCTTCCGAGCGAAGTCAAAGAAGAAACCCCTATTGATATTACACACAAGGATGACAAAATTTCCCTGTATCCGCTTGATAAAACGTATGATCAGGCAACTGTCGAAAAGAATGCCATCTTATACAATAACGTTGATGGCAAAACAGATGTGCAATATACGGTACAATCTAATGGGGTCAAAGAAGAGATTATCTTAGCAGAGTGGGGTGGGAAGAACTCTTTTACTTATGGTTTAGATGCATCTAAGTATGATGTTTCTTTGAAAGACAATCAAATCCTTGTTCGTGAAAAGGGCAAAACGAAGCTCCTCTTTGTACTAACTGCCCCAATGATGGTGGATAGTGCCGGTGCTACTAGTAATGTCATAACCCTTGGCTTGAAAAAAGGGAATGGGCGACATGAAGTTACCGTCACAGCTAGTAAAGAGTGGCTGTCTGCTTCAGACCGTAAGTATCCTGTTCGGATCGACCCGACTGTAACGGTTCCAAGAGAAAAAATCCTTGATGTTGTGACTTCATCTGTACATGGGCAGTACCAAGGATATGCCTATGGATATGTTGGGTATATGACAGCTGAGATGATGGGGATGGCTGGTATTCCAGGTGTTCGTGATATCGGTCGCGCAAGGATGTACTTTAAGATTAACTACGATTTTCAAAAGAGTATTCCTAAGGAAGCGCGTATAGATAGTGCGATTTTAAATATCTATGAATATACTGCTCCAGATTCTCAATCAACCCAGTTTGCGGCTTATCGCTTGAAACAAGATTTTGATATTAATACCCTCACATGGGATACTTCTGTGGGTCTTGATATGGAGATCGCAGGAAAGAATGCGACCAGTGGTAAGAAGATTGGGATGCATAACTTTGATATCCGTGAGACTGTAAATGCATGGGTTCAAGGTTTGGAACCAAACTATGGTCTAGTTGTAGCTGCAACCGACGAAGGTTCAGATGGTGGTGCCTTCTATACAACTGAAGCTACTGCAGATAATGCAGGACAGATTGGGTTTACCCCAGACAAGGCTCCGAGTTTGACGATTAATTGGTCTGTTCCAGATCCGGTTGATGTCAATTATCCAATTGGGAACACTACCATCAATCTTCGGACCATGGTGAAGACAGATAAGAAAGGGAAACTGCAATTTCAGGGAGTCTTTGCGGATGGTCTGACAACACCAGGTGCTCAGGTTGATTATAACCTTAGTGACACTGCTAAAGGCTACAAGGGGCAAAGTTCTGCAAGTTTTTCTTACAAATACCCTGATAGTAGTTCCTTTGATGCAGCCTTTGAAAAAGGAACAACTAAATATAAAGACAAGCTCTCAAACTGGCAGACTCAGGTGCCTTTCACAGAACCTGAACTAAACAAGGTTTATACGATTGATGCAGAGAGTAAAAAGGATGGTCAGACCAGCGGTAAAAAATCAAGTGATACTTTTTTGATTTACAAAGTTACCCAGTTTGATACCCTTCCAAAGATTGCGGCTTACTATGGAGTACCACTGAATCAACTTGCTTACGATAATCGTATCCAAGATATGATGCTTGTAAAAAATAATACCCTTTTTATTCGCAATCCAAGAAAGAATGCTGATAAACCTTATAATCCACCAGCCTTGACATCTAATACCAAGGCAGAAATAGACAGACTTTTAATGGGACGCGGTCTTCACTGTGAGTTTGGATTTGAACCTATCAATCTGAACACGGGGAATTTCTACCTAGATCGAACAGATGTTTCTATCACCGATGTTGATGGGAAGTTTGAAATTACTCGTGCCTATAACTCTAAAGCAGCAGGCATCAATAGTCTCTTTGGTCGTGGTTGGTCATTTGCCTTTAATGAACAGTTATCGAGCGATGAAGACCAAAATCTTTACTATACTCGTACAGATGGTTCGATTCTTAAGTTTACGAAGGATGGTGATAACTATCGTGCTCCAAGCGGTTATGACCTCACTCTCGAAGTAAAAAAAGTTGAAACGAAGAAAGGTGACTTTGGCGGAGACCAAAAAGAAGACTATGATGTTAAGGAATACCGAGTTGTTGATCACAATCATCAAGAGAAAATCTTTAACTATCACGGCCTCTTAACGAGTCAGACGGATGAAAAAGGCAATAAAACAAGCTTTGATTATAATGAAAATTATCAGCTGACCAAGATTACATCCCCTACAGGCTTGATTTATAGTATCACCTATAACTCAGAGGGCTATATAGGTGCGATTCAAATCCCAAATGGTTCAACTTTGACCTATGAATACGACACGAATGGTCATTTGATTACCTATACGGATGCGACGGGAGTTCCTACTCGTTATGAATATGACGATAAGGGACGTATGACAGCCTGGTACGATGGAAATGGCACCAAGGTTATCCAAAACGAGTACGATGAGGAAAATCGTGTTACCAAGCAAACAGATGGTGCAGGCGCTGTTTCAACTCTCTCTTATAGTGAAGGTCAGACTATCACTACTGATGGAAATGGCAATCAAACCGTATATACTTACGATGAGCAATATCGTACAACGGGCATTCGCTATGCCGATGGAACTAGTGTCTCAAAAACGTATGATGACAACAACCGTCTGTCAAGTGTGACGAATGAAGCAGGTCAAACGACTCGCTACACTTATGACAGCAATGGTAATACCTTGACAGAAACGCGTTTTGACGGTGCGGTAAAAACTTCTAGCTATGATGAGAAGAACCATCTTCTGTCTCTTACTGACTTTAGTGGTGCATCAACAGCCCATAGTTATGATGCAAATGGAAATCTAATTCAGACGACATTGCCAGATGGGTCTAAGATTGCCTATACTGTAGATCAGCAAGGGCGCATCTTATCTACGACAGATGCGGCTGGTCACACAACTTCCTTTGCCTATCAAGGTGCGAATCTAGTAAGCATTACCAATCCTTTGGGAGGTGTATCAACCTTTACCTACAATGCACACAATCAAGTCACTAGCATTACGAATCCTCTCGGTGGGGCAAAGACCTTTACCTATGATGCAGAAGGTCGCAAGCTGAGCGAAAAAGATGCTGATGGTATTGGGACGAGTCATACTTTTGACAAGGCAGGTCAAGTGACAGCTGTGACAGAAGGAAATGGTAATACGACTACCTTCACCTATGATGGTTTCGGTCGTAAAATCGGTGCTTCGAATGGAGAAGGAGGGAACTATAGCTACACTTATGATGGTGTTGGGAATCAGCTTTCCGTTACCGATGCAGAAGGTCGCACCACAAGCTATACCTATGATAGCAAGGGTCGTTTCCTAACAGAAACCAATGCTTCAGGTCAAACGACTACCGTTACTCGTGATGCACTGGGTCGAATTATCACTCGAACCAATGAAGCAGGCAATAGCAGTAGCTTGACTTATGATGATAGAAATAATGCCGTTAAAACCATCACAGATGCTCTGGGGCAAGTTACTCAAAACACTTATGAAGCTGCAGGAAAACTAACGTCAGTCTCTTACCCAATCGGCACAAAGGCAGAGACTACTTATGATATCATGGGTCGTGTGCTATCTTACACCGATGAAGCAGGGCAAACAGTGACCTACACCTATGACAGTGTTGGTAATAAACTCAGCGAAACCAAAGGGAAGAAGACTACTAGCTATACCTATGATGCGGCGGGAAATGTGACAGGTGTTACCTACCCAGATGGTAGTAGTGTTTCCTATGTATTGGATGCGATGGGGAATATCCTGTCCATGACAGATGCCCTTGGAAAAGAAACAACTTATGAATACAGCAAGGCAGGGCGCCTGATCGCAACGACCAACGCCTTGGGCCACCGCACCAGCATGGCCTATGATGCCAATGGCAATCAAAATAGTCTAACAGATGCGGCAGGCTATACTGCTAGCACGACTTATACAGGTCAAAATCAAGTTTCCAGTATTACAGATGGTTTAGGAAATGTCACTAAGATGGCCTACAACCAGGTGGAACAGCTGACAGAGTTGACAGATGCCTTGGGTGGCAAGACTCAGTACACCTATAATGAACTAGGCTATCCGATTCAGGTCACAGATGCCAATGGTCATGTCACGAAGATGACCTATACCTCAACGGCTCAACTGGAGGAAGTGACTCTTCCAGATGGAACTACTGTAAAGCAAGAATACGATGCCCTTGATCGTCTCATCAAGCAGACGCATTCTAGTGGCTTGGTAACGGAGTACAGCTATGATGCCGCCAACCGTGTAGTGAACAAAAAAGATAATCAGGATCTCAATGAGACCTACACCTACGATAAGGCAGGAAATCGTCTCACTTTAACAAACAGCTTGGGTGAGGTTACTCAATACAGCTATAATAGTGACAACCAACTGACGAAGGTGGTCTACGCAGATAAGACCAGCGAAACCTTTACCTATGATGTCATGGGCAATGTCGCAAGTTCAACCGACCAAGAAGGAAAGACCAAAACCTATCACTATGATCAAAATGGCAATCTGCTCAAGACCGTCGATCATCTGAAACGTGAAACCAGGTATAGCTACGATGCCCTCAACCGAGTAGTGACAGAGTCGGATGCCGATGGCAATACCTCTACTTACGAATATGATGTCCTTGGCAACCTATCTAAAATGACCGATGCCAATGGTCATTCAAGTAGCTATGGCTATGATGCCAATAAGAAATTGGTACTCTATACGGATCCAAATGGTCAAGCGACAGCCTTTAAGTACGACCCATTAGGACGAATCATCGAAACAGTAGCTCCGACAGGAAGCAAGCAAAGCTTCAGCTATGATGCCTTGGGAAATCGCTTGAGCGAAACAAGTGGCGAAGGCCATACAACGACCTACAGCTATGACAGTATGAACCGTGTCAGCAGCAAGAAACGTCCAACAGGTGGAGTGACTCAGTACGCCTATGATGCTACAGGTAGCTTGGCAAAAGAAACGGATGCCAACGGTCATAGTACCAACTATGTCAATGACCTTTATGGTCGTGTAACCAAACGCACTCTGCCAAATGAGGCAGCTTACACCTATGCCTATGACGCCTTGGGCCGTCTCACCAAGCAAACAGGTCCACAGGGACTATCAAAAACCTATAGCTATGATGTATCTGGAAACTTGGTGCAAGAGACAGACCAATCCGATCGTAGTAATCACTATAGCTATGACAAGGTTGGCCGCCTCCTAACGGCTAAGAACGCTCTTGACCTTGAAACCAAGTATAGCTACGATGAAGCGGGGAATCTAGCCAAACTGACCAAGCCATCCGGTGCTACAACTACTTTTGACTATACGACCCTCGATCAACTAAAAACAATCAAAACGCCAACTGGTCGAACAGTGGAATCAAGCTATGACCCCGTCGGTCAGGTAACCAAACGAACCATCAATGGTAAGCGCGAAACAACCTATACCTATGACCCGAATGGCAATCTCCTTGAGGAGACGAATCCTCTCGGTCAAGTGACCAAACGAACCTATGATCGCCTCAATCGCCTCACCTCAGAAAGCGATACGGCAGGCCAGTGGACTAAGTATGGCTATGACCACGATAACCATCTCACGAAGATCACAGATGAGGCTGGTGGCGTCGCAAGCATGACCTATGATGCCAATGGCAACCTCACTAGTGTCACATCCGGAAGCAAGCGTGTCAAGACCTACACCTATGACCTAAAGGATCAGTTGCTTACAGCGACACAAGGAAGTGGAGAGAAGGCTTCTACCTCTAGCTATACCTACGACAGTGTGGGCAATGTCACTTCGGTCACGAATGGAAATGGCAAGGTCACAAGCTACAGCTACGACCAGCTGTCCAATCTAGTGGAACGCATGACCAGTCTCGGAGACAAGGAGACCTATACCTACAATGTCAATAACCAGCTCGAAAAAGTAACCAAGTCCGATGGGAAAACCATCAGCTACGACTACAACAAGCTGGATCAACTGCTCAAGGTGGAGTACTCTGAAAAGCAAGAGGGTCAAGTCCTCTACACCTATGATGCGGACGGTCGTCGGGTGTCAATGAGTGACCTGACAGGAACTAGTCAGTACGCGACCAATGAAGAAGGCGAGATCACGGGTGTTCGTCAGGGAGATGGTAGCCTGATCCAGTACGAGTATGATGCCTATGGCAATATCTCGAAGATGATTTACCCAGATGGTAGTACAGTTTCCTACACTTACGATGAACTGGATCGCCTGACTTCCGTAACCGATGTTAAGGGACAAAAAACCACCTATAGCTACAACCAAGCAGGGGATCTGACGGAAGTTGTTCGAGGAGATGGAACCAAGAGCTTCTTGACCTATGACAAGGCTCACCGCCTCACCGAACTCCGCCATATGGATAAGCAGGACAAGCTTATCTCCAGCTATGGCTATGAGTATGACGATGGAGGCTATATCGCCAAGGAAACCATTAAGCAGGATGGCGAAACCCTAGTCCATACCTACACATACGATACTCTAGGTCAAGTGGAAAACATGACTGTATCGGATGGAGCTGGTAAGGAACTCTCTAAACTCTCCTACACCTATGACCTAGCGGGCAATAAACTGACCAGCACCGAGACAGTTGATGGCAAGGAGAGTCAGACACGCTTTACCTACGATGACCATAACCGCTTGACCAAACTGGAAGGACCAGATGGTACCATCACCTATACCTATGACAAGAATGGTAATCGCATCGCTTCTGAGAAGAATTCAGAAAAGCTAGACTATATCTATGACACAGAGAACCGCTTGCTTGCGATCAAGGACAAGAAGGGTCTTCTCATGGCTGCGCTTTACGATGGGGATGACAACCGTGTCTTCACTGCCAGTCGCAAGGAAGG
>ERZ773256.7-NODE-7-length-35125-cov-4.78178_pt1 | contig 35125 bp, 30 predicted proteins | sample MGYA00580513_ERZ773256 | MGnify/ENA primary metagenome ERZ773256 (study PRJEB29015, sample SAMEA2738147) | human oral metagenome | biome: human oral; feature: human-associated habitat; material: saliva | place: China | collected 2201 ... | reverse complement strand
TAACCAGTAATGGATGTGACCTAAGAATGCGGACATATTAAGCTCCTTTTCGTGCAGTTTCTAATTTTTGAACTAAATCGTATACATTAACACCGTGGATTTCTGCAGCTTGCCACAATGGTTCAGCTGTAGAAGATGGGCAACCAAGGCAACCCATGCCGATGCTTTGTAATACAGGCACAACATTTGGATATGTATCCACGATGTCGCGAATGATTGTGTCTGGTGTAATAGGGGCACCTGCTTCGAGGCGTGGTGCTTCTGGTTCTGGATCATTACCATGACCAGGCAAGAACACAGCTGGTTCATCGGATTTGCTTTCAGCTGGAGCACCTTCAAGGTCGCCCAATACAGCCTCTTTGAAAGCCTCTAAACCAATGCGGTCAATGAATTCGCCCATACGTTCAATTTGTGCGTTTTCTTTATAGTATGCAATGATACGATCTACTAATGCAAGAGCTTCTTTTTCAGTTGTTACTTCTGCGATGAGGTCACCGATGCGTGGATGCGCGCCGCCGCTACCGCCAGCGTACACATTCCAACCCTCTACAGTACCGATGATACCAACATCTTTCATGCGGCTTTCAGTACAAGAGTTAAGACAACCGGACACGCCGATTTTCATTTTGCTTGGCATTTCTTGAGACAAATACTTGCGTTCAATTTGCATGCCAAGATGTACGCTATCTTGTTTAGCACGTTTACAGAATGTAGTTCCTGGGCAGATTTTTACGCTGCGTACGCGGTTAGAAACAGTGTACGCTGGCTCCATGCCGAGCATTTCCCAAGCTTTATCTACGTCTTCTGCTTTTAAATTCGTAATCATAATGCGTTGGCTACCAGTCAATTTAAGAACAGCGCCGAACTCATTCGCTACGTCGATATATTTTTGTAATTGTTCTGGTTGAATGAAACCTGCTGGAACGCGAGGTGTAATTGCATAACGGCGTTGGCCGTTTTTAATGCGTTGTAAATTTGCTGCGATTTGTGCCATTGTAAATCCTTTCTCGAGCCCTCTCTGCAGAGAATAGTGGCCTAAACTACTTAGTTAATCTATGTAATTATTTATATGTAATCTATATACGCCATTGGGTTTTGTGAAAGCTTCGCACGTATACGTACAGCGTGATGAGATCAACTAGGCGATGCCTCACCAAAACCCGGCGTAACGATCAGTACGGGTATTAAATACTGACCTGATGTTCCTAGTATAAACTATTTTAACATGTAATAATGTAACCTAAGCTACAAAAATGAAAAATTTCAATATTAATTATTAATAGCATATATGATTTATAATACTAGATATTATAAAATAATTTACCTAATTGGTAAATTGTATATTTACATTTGTATTTGAGAGAGTATAATAGAATTAACCTATTAGGTAAATTGTTATAAATGGCCATTTATATTGTATCAACCATTCACTATGATTTGAGAGAGTCGGTGACATATTGGATATACGATATAAGAATAATAAGTTAGAAACAGTTTGTACAGATGCAAATACTGCTAGGCGAGAATATGGACGTGAGATGGCACGTAAAATTCATTTAAGAATTGATCAACTTCGTTTTGCTACATCTATTCAGTCTTTGATTTTAAATGGTGTGGGACGGTGCCATAAGTTAGTTGGAGATCGCAAAACTCAATATGCTATGGATTTAGTACACCCTTATAGACTTATTTTTATACATATTGATGGAATGTTTCACGTAGTAGAGATTCAAGAAATTGTAGATTATCATTAGTATAGGAGATATACATATGAAGATATATGAAAGTAAAACTTTTATTGCTATACCGCCTGGAATGACAATAAAAGAGGTTTTAGAAGATAGGCATATGACGCAAAAAGAATTAGCTACACGAATGGATATGAGTGAGAAGCACATCAGTAAGCTCATTAATGGTGAAGTCCCACTAACACAGGATGTGGCAATGCGTCTTGAACGGGTGTTTGGTGTAGAAGCAAGTTTTTGGAATGGATTAGAAGCCAATTACAGAGAGAAGATATTAAAAGTAGAGTATGAGAATTCTATTGATGAAGAAATTAACTTTGCTAAGTCCTTTGGTTATGCTAAACTTGCGCGTTTAGGTATAGTGCCAGAAACAAAAAAGGCAGCGGAGCAGGTTAATAATTTACAAAAATTTTTTGAGGTAGCTTCTTTAAAAAATGTAGATAATGAAATGGTTATGCCCTTAGTATATGAAAATATTAAGGATATGGAGCCAGCTAAAAAGAGTGCGATTTATACATTGGTACAAATCACGAAAGGACAGGCGCGTTTTGTGGAGGTTAATCCTTATGATGCGGAGTTGCTAAGAAAATTTATACCTAAAATTGAGGACCTTAAGAGCGAACCATTAGCTGGTGTGAAAGAGCCTCTTAAGGATATGCTAGGAGCGTGTGGTGTCATTATCGTATATTTGCCAATTCTTGATAATATAACCTCCACATGTATTACGTATTCCAAAGGAAGCTCCATTGTTCTTGGTATACCAACGGAAGATACTGATGGTTTTTGGAAGTTATTAGGAGAAGCCCTACATAACTTGGTAGAACGAGATTATCAACGTAGTAATCGCAAATACCGTAACAATGATCCTGTAACTGTGGTGAATTATTGAGCCATATTTTAGTAAGTTTTTAAACACCTCTTTTTTGTAAGTTTTTAAGGGCTTATAGCACTTGTTAGAGGTCCCATTAACGTAAGGACTTTCATAGTACGATGTATAGGATTCTTATCCTGTAACAAAATAGCGTATAATAGACATATAGAATATTACTGATATAGGAGATACAATGAAGGTCCTTTACGATACAATTTTGAAAGCAACATATACTAGTCGCCCGAACCGTTTTGTGGTGACCTTAGATTTAAATGGTGAAAGCGTACTCGCGCATTTACCAAATCCTGGTCGCATGTGGGAGCTCTTATTCACCGGTGTAACGATGTACATCGTGCCTCATGATAAGCCTGATGCAAAGACAAAATACCGCGTTGTGGGTATCGAGCGCGATGGCGTCGTAATTATGCTCGACACGAATTACAGTAATGATGTAGCGCAGCATTTGATCGAAAATAAGCTAATCCCTGGTTGGGAGGAGTGGCGCGTTGTACGACGAGAGTATACGGTTAAACTGCATGGTACATCATCACGGTTTGACTTGCTCCTCACCAATGATAAGGGCGATGAGTTCTTGCTAGAGGTGAAGTCTTGTACGTTATTCTCTAAAACGGGCGCTATGTTCCCTGACGCTATTACAGAACGAGGGCGCAAGCATTTATTACATCTTAAAGAATTACAAAACGAAGGGTACCATACAGGGGTTCTATTCCTCGTGCAATGGGATAGAGCGCAGTGGTTCTTACCAGACTACCACACAGACTTGGAATTCGCTCGTACCTTTAAAGAGGTAGCTCCTTCGTTAGATTGGAAAGCCGTTGCTGTGACCTGGGATGAGACTTTCACTATGCCCACTGTAACACGTGAATGTTCTTATCCGAGTACCATCCTCGACACAGAGGCTCACGATAGCGGCGTGTACGTGATGGTCATGCACCTCGACCACGATCTTGACCTTGAAATCGGCTCTAAAGGGATGATGCATTTCAAGGCGGGATATTATATGTACGTAGGTTCTGCGAAGGCAAACTTAACGAAACGCATTGAACGCCATAAACGAAAACGAAAGAAAATGCACTGGCACTTAGACTACTTCCGCGGTCACTGCGAAATGATTGCAGGCCTACCGATACGAACTAGCTGGGCTGATGCGGAATGCGCTCTCGCTGATGCGGTCCGTGGCGTAGCTGAATGGGACGTACCTAAATTTGGCTGCTCTGACTGCGACTGCAAAAGCCACCTATTTGGGATGACGGAAAATCCGATACATAATAAGGGGTTTATGGATGTAGTGGAGCATTATAGAATGAATATGCTAGATGAACTAATTTATAGGTAATTATTATTGATGGGGCCCGAGAACTATATGCTTAATTAGTTAAAAAGTGCTATCACCTATCTCTTCGCTCCATAGTGACCTAAGTCACTTATCAATAGGTAATAGCACTTTTTAAAACACTAGCTATAAAGATGTCCCATCAATAATAATCTAATCCTATCTATAGTCATACCAGCATATTCATTCTAAAGCTACTAAATGGAGAGAGGGGGTAGTTGTGTATGCCTTTGTTTGTTAGGTTTGTGTTGTTGGTTTTGGTGTGTATTTGTAGCGTTGTGTTGAGTGGATGTTCCTTCATTTGGACTACGGAGAATGGTGATCCTGCCACGCCAGAGGATATCAAGGCTATTGTGGAGAAGGAGTTCAGCGTTGTTCATCCTCGCCTAGTTTTACAATCAGCTGTTGTGGAGAAGGAGAAGCCTTTCCAGCGAAATGTGTATGTTTTTTATGATGAAAGTAATGGTTTTACTTTTACTATAAATTCTGTGGTGAAAGACCCAACCTTGCCTGCACCTGGTGGCGAGCGAAAAAATGATGCGGATTTTGCTTATTCACAGGCGTATCTAGTTCATTTGAACTCTTCTTTGGTGGAGCGTGCTAAGCAATATGGCATGCGGATGGCTACTCATGAGGAAGGTTTGGAACTAGCTAAATCTAAAGCGACACGTGTCGCTGGCACTAATAAGATACCCCTATTCAGGTCCGATGAGATTATCTTTGTAGATAAGTCTGTAAAGGGTGAAGATGTTCTAACCTTTATGAAATTCATATATAGCCAGTATAAACCGCAAGACAACCCAGCGTTATTGCACCCTCGTTCTGATAGAAGCGTAGGCTTTTATTATTTACCAAAAGGAGAAGCGGACAAAACAAAAGCTAAGTATTTGATCTCCTTTCGATTTATGGCAAAAAATGATTGGAAAGAAACCATGCTAACAGGCATTGGTAGTACAGGTAAGGATACTTCAGCTGTAGAACGAGACTTTGTTAAGGTCTTGGAAGATATGATACGTCATGCACGCTAAATAATACAGTTCTTTGATTGTAGGCGTAGGTGAAAGTAACTTTCACAAAAATACAGTACCTATAAAATTAGCCTTTAGCCCTTAAAAATGCTATAATATTATGATGTATTATAATCAGTGTTAGTAAAATGAGGTGAGATTGTGGCAGACCAACAATGGTCCCACGGGAATATTCATCCCGTTCAGATTGATAAAGAAATGAAGAACGCCTATATCGATTATGCGATGTCCGTAATCGTAATGCGTGCTCTTCCAGATGTGCGCGATGGCTTGAAACCAGTACATCGTCGTATTTTGTACGCGATGCACGAAACAGGCATGACGCCAAATAAACCGTACAAGAAATCCGCTCGTATCGTCGGTGACGTACTCGGTAAGTATCATCCACATGGTGATAGATCCGTTTACGACGCAACGGTTCGTTTAGCGCAAGATTTCAATACGCGCTACCTCTTGGTAGACGGCCACGGTAACTTTGGTTCCATCGACGGCGATAGTGCCGCTGCGATGCGTTATACCGAAGTACGTATGGCAAAAATTACTCAAGAAATGCTGGCTGATATCGATAAGGAAACTGTTGATTTCATGCCGAACTATGATGAAAGCTTGCAAGAACCTACAGTATTGCCAGCGAAGATCCCAAATCTTCTCATCAATGGTTCCAGCGGTATCGCCGTAGGGATGGCGACAAATATTCCACCGCACAACCTTAACGAGGTATGTAATGGCCTTACCATGCTCATCGATAACCCAGATGTAACTGTGGACGAATTGATGACGCAAATCAAAGGTCCAGACTTCCCGACTGGGGCGCTCATTTTGGGCCGGGAAGGCATTAAAAAAGCGTACTCCACAGGTCGTGGCAGCGTAAAAATGCGGGCTCGTGCAACCATTGAAGAAATGTCCAAGGGCAAGCATAAAATCGTAGTGACTGAAATCCCTTACCAAGTTAACAAGGCTCGTGTTATCGAAACGATTGCAAATTTGAGTCGTGACAAGGTTATTGATGGTATCACAGCACTTCGTGACGAATCTGACCGTCAAGGTATGCGCATCGTTATCGAATTGCGCGCTGACGTGCAACCAGATATCGTTCTTAACAAATTATATAAACACACTCAACTTCAAGAATCTTTCGGCGTGATTATGTTGGCCCTCGTAGACGGTCATCCTCGCGTATTGAATTTGAAAGAAGTATTGGGTTACTACTTAGATCATCGTCTCAATGTAATCGTACGCCGTACTCAATTCGAGCTTAACAAAGCTGAAGCGCGTGCACACATCTTGGAAGGCTTGTTGATCGCCCTCGACCACATCGATGAAGTTATTGCTACGATTCGCAGTTCCCAAACTGACGAAATTGCACGTAACGCATTGATGCAAAAATTCGGGCTTTCAGAAAAACAAGCTGTAGCCATCCTCGACATGCGTTTACGCCGTTTAACAGGCTTGGAACGCGAGAAAATCGAAGACGAATACAAGGAATTGTTGGCATTGATCGAAGATTTGAAAGCTATCTTGGCTAGCGAAGCGCGTCAACGTCAAATCATCAAAGACGAATTGGATGATATGAAGAAAAAATACGGCGACCCTCGTCGTTCTGAAATCACAATCGATACGTCCGACCTTGATGTAGAGGACCTCATCGCTGACGAAGAGATGGTTATTACCTTGACTAAACAAGGTTATATCAAACGGATGAACGCGAACGTATATCGCAACCAACATAAAGGTGGCGCTGGCGTTATCGGCATGAAGACGAAGGAAGATGATTATGTAACGCAAATTATGCATGTTCGCACGCATAATACATTGCTATTCTTCACGTCCACAGGCCGTACATACCGCCTCAAAGCATACGAAGTGCCAGAAGCAGGTTCCCGTAATTCTCGCGGTACCGCTATGGTTAACGTATTGCCACTCGCTGTAGGTGAATCTGTTACAACTATGATCGACCTTGAACGTATCCATGAAGATGTAAACTTATTCATGGTTACTGAGTTCGGTGTTGTAAAACGTACAGCTATCGAAGAATACCGCAACATTCGTCGTTCTGGCCTCAACGCTATCAACCTCGACGAAGGGGATCACTTGATTTCCGTCAACGTAACGACTGGCAACCAAGATATCTTGATCGGTACTAAATTGGGTATCGCTATTCGTTTCAGTGAAAGCGACGTACGTCTCATGAAACGTGCGGCTCACGGTGTACGCGGTATTAAACTCAATACTGGCGACGTAGTGGTAGGCGCAGGTGTTCTTAATGCTGATGAAAGCGAAGCGCAAGTGTTTACGATCTCCGAAGAAGGTTTCGGTAAACGCAATGATGCGGAAGCTTACACATTGCAAAAACGCGGTGGTAAAGGCTCTAAGAACTTCAAGATTACGAACAAAACAGGTGACGTAGTTGCCGTAGAGGTAGTTCATAACGATGATGAAGTTATGCTTATCTCTGAACAAGGCAAAATCATCCGCTTCAACATGAACGATATTGCTGTGAAGAAAGGCAAAGCTATTTCTGGTGTGAAAACACAAAATCTCGACGAAGGTGATAAAGTAGCTAGTATTGCTGTTATTCCAGGTGCTGAAATCGAAGACGAAGAAGCAGAATAATTTGTATTAATAGTATATGTAAGAAACTATGGGCGGCCATCTTAGATGGTCGTCTCTAGCGTTAAGGAGTTTAGATATGAAAAAATGGTTAGCTGCTATGTTTGCAGCAGGGGTTTTATTCTTAGGCGGCTTTGGTCAAGCTAGTGCTGCTGATTGGTACTATATCGATGCTGACGCAGATGATGCAGCATGGTTCATCGATAATGCATCTGTATACAAAACAGATGATGCGGCTACAGTACTTGTTAAAATTAACAATGTAGAAGGTTTCACATACATCTACACAGTACGCATTGACCGTAAAGAAAAAACATGGACAGAACTTGATACAACAGTATACAGCGCTGCAGGCGTAGCGTTATTGTCCAGCAAAGAAGCACAAAAACCTACAAAAATTGAAGACGATACCATGGGTGCGGAAGTTATGAAGGCCCTATGGGGAAAATAATATATCTTTTAATACGTAAGTAACGTAATCCTTCATCAAAAAGCCTCCATAGCCGAGCTAAGTCATTTTTTGATGAAGGGTTACTTTTTTTATTTAAAGCTATATTACTATTTCCTCATAGGAGCCTTGCTAGACGTTCCTAGGGAATTTGTTTTAATTATGCAGTTTATAGAGTTTTTATTAGTAATATGCAATTATGGTGTTATAATGAAGGCGTAGGGAATTTATGGTATGCAGATTGCATAGTTATTTGAATTTTATAGTCAGGAGAGAATAGTTATGAAAAAATGGTTTGCTTGTTTAGCGGTAGCCGGTTTATTGTTTAGTGCTGGTGTGGGCGTATCTCATGCTGAAAGTTGGTATGCTCTTGATACAGATCAATATGGTCGTACTGGTTATATCGACAATGACTCTGTTGATAAAAACGATGCTCGTGCTACATTGCGCTTGAAGATTGTAGATCCAAATGGAGATCACTCTATTTACACAATGACATTCAACCGTGCTGATAAAACAGTACAGCTCATTGATGTTGCTACATATAACCCTCAAGGCTATATGATTGGCTCTGAAACATTGGCAAATACAAAAGTACAAATACAAGAAGGAAGTAATCTAGATCGCGTGTATCACTTGATTTGGTAAATTTCCTCTTCGGTTATGAACGGGTGGATATATCTCTTCGGTCTCCATAGTGACCTAAGTCGCCCTTAGAGATATATCCACCCGTTTTCTCATTTCCTAATGAGGAAATCTTTCCAAAACTGCGTTTGGGAGTAGTTACCTAAGTCGGTCTCAAAGAGATAGAACTCTTTCTGTACGTATGATTAAATATATCCAAATTATTTATTCCCTTATTTTATGGTCTAAAATAAGGGAATAAGTATTTTGGGTAAGGGAATATTTAGTTTATGAGGTCCTAATGATTGAGCACGTTTGTCTTTCATAAAATATTTAGTTTCATCGAATATACTAGATTTTATATTCTTGTATTTAATTCGAGAGGTAAAAATATGAAAAAAACATTGGCAGCTGTTTTGGCAGCAGGCGCTTTATTCATTGGTGGTATTGGTAGTGTTGATGCGGCAAATTGGTATACTGTTGGTACTGATAGTAATGGTATCACTTGGTCTATCGACAACGATTCTGTTAAAAAAGATGACAAAAAAGCTACTTTGGACATCAAAGCCATGGACTACGAAGGTTACCACTATATCGTAACTGAAGAGTTCAACCACAAAAAACGCGAAGTAAAAGACGTTAAGGTAACTCTTTATAACCCACAAGGTTATGTTGTGAAAGAAGAACAACCTAACAAATCTACTCGTAAGGTTGAACAAGGCACTCCTGCATACGCTGTGTACACACTTATCTGGGGTGACAAATAATCTGATCCGCAGAGGGTTATGATTCTTTGTGAAAGCTTCACACACGCACGTTCTCATGAGAGGGCGTGCGTTTTTTTATTTAAATTGACGCGCGTTTTTCTTTTGTTTTAATTCCCTAAAAGTTGGTGAACTATTTACCCGTTCGTGGTACAATGGGAATATTATTACGCATTTATGTAATTTCAATCTTATTGAAATATACTCACCTACAATATCATGTAGAATGTCACTCACAATGTTATGGGCAATAGTATGGTATCTAGAGAGGGATGATGGACCATAATTTTGCACTAAAGTGTAACATTTCTACATAGTATAAACTTTCACCATAGCGTATACTAAAGGTAAGATGTGGAAGTACGCCTTGAGCACAGTGCTCTGTAGTTTGGCCGATGTTTCCCAAAAGGTTTGATAGTTTTAGTTTGTTAGAGGAGGTCCTCATGTCTCAATACGAATTTATCGATAAACGTGTGCCGATTGCATTAGACAATCCATCCATTTATCACGACATTTCCAAGTGTAAAAACTGTACGTTATGCCGTCGCGCTTGTGCGGACGTAATGAGCGTACTGGACTACTATGATCTTGATGCAAATGGCGATGTGCCTGTATGTATCCACTGTGGTCAATGTGCGGCTGCATGTCCATTCGACTCCATGCATGCTAAATCCGAGCTTGAAAAGGTGAAAGCAGCGCTTGCAGATCCTGAAAAAATCGTTGTTATTCAAACAGCTCCAGCTGTTCGTGTAGCTATCGGTGAAGGCTTCGGCTACGAACCAGGTACATTCCTTGAAGGTAAAATGGTTGGAGCTTTGCGCGCACTTGGTGCAGACTATGTAGTAGACACTAACTTCGGTGCAGACTTAACGATTATGGAAGAAGCATCTGAGCTTGTAGAACGCCTTAAAACTGGCGGTCAAATTCCTCAGTTTACAAGCTGCTGCCCAGCGTGGGTACGCTTTGCGGAAATCTACTTCCCTGAATTGATTCCTAACTTGTCTTCCACACGTTCTTGTATCGCTATGGAAGCGGCTATGATTAAAACATACTTTGCTGAGAAAAAAGGCATTAATCCTAGCAACATCGTATCTGTATCTGTAAACCCTTGTACGGCAAAAAAAGCAGAAACAAAACGGGAAGAAGAAAATGCAGCGGCTCGTTACCACAATGACGAATCCCTTGGCATGGATACAGACATTTCTATTACCACACGTGAGTTCATCCGTTGGATCCAAGAGGAAAACCTCGACTTCAATGCTATTGAAGAGTCCCAATTCGATGACTTAATCGGTATGGAAACTGGTGCATCTATCATCTTCGGTAACACTGGTGGTGTTATGGAAGCAGCTATGCGTACGGCGTATAAGCTCATTACTGACAAAGAGCCACCTCCATATGCTTTGACACACCTCGAAGACGTTCGTGGTATGGAAGGCGTTAAAGAGGCAACTGTTCAATTAGGTGATGACGTTACATTGTCCGTTGCTGTAGTACATGGCGGTAAAAATACACGTGACTTCCTTAACGCGTTGAAAGACAGCGACAAACACTATGACTTCATCGAAGTTATGGCGTGCCCAGGTGGTTGTATTGGTGGCGGCGGTCAACCACGCACTAAATTGTCTCAAGCTGTGAAAACTAAGGAAGCTCGTATCGGTGGTCTTTACGAAGCCGATGCTAACTACAAATGGGTTGCTTCCTATGAAAACGAAGAAATCCAAACGTTATACAAAGACTTCTTAGGCGAACCATTGGGCCACAAGGCGCACGAATTATTGCATACACACTACACAGACCGCAGCGCGGTTCTTGGTGATCGCAAAGACGTAACACCTGAAACATGCCCAACATCCCCTAAATATAAAGGCTAATCCTATTACAAATTAGCTAATTTACTCAGTACGAGTTGTTTCGAATGTATTCTGGCGATGAATACATCGATACATTAGCGTGGCTAGACTGGTATATGAGTAACTAACTGAACAGAAATAAATCCTACGGGTCATGAGTGACTTGATACTTATGTAGATATTGACTACTGAGTGTCACCTTACATGCGATTCGTAGGATTTTTATGTATAACCTTCTTATAGTTTTATATATGTTATATGTATGAATTACCTTTTATATTAATTGTTACTACTACTTTATAACTTTATTATGATAAATTGATATAGAAAACTAGCTTTCACATGAGGAAAAGATGAATTATATAGTGTATAATATATAGAAAGGTAACATGTAAGAGAGTATTACAAGGAGTTTTGTGGAGAGATGAACTTGTTTTTACGGCGTGCCCTATGTGGCATGGCCTTGATTGTCGCCGCCATCGGTACTGCGGGATGCCAGCATGAGAGTCAGGCAGAGCAGGAAGAGGTACGCACTGTGTCGTATCGGGCCATCATGCAATCAGATAAGCCTGTCCCTGAGAAGGTAAATACTTGGCTCGGGGCTATGTCTCAAGAGGACAAGATAGGTCAGCTGATGATGATTAGCCTTCATGGCAGCACGGTAGGACAGTCCCAAAAGGACGTCATCAGGAAATATCGTGTGAGCGGCGTTATGCTAACCAATGAAAATCTAAATAATAAAAACCAGGTGAAAGCTTTCACAAACGACATCATGCAAACGGCTACGACGGCGAGCATGGTTACGCCATATATAGCGATTAATCGGGATAAGGTGTTGCGTTCTAATGAAAGTTTCTTGCGTTTGCCAGAGCCAAATCGGTGGGGCCAATTACCGATGGAACGGATTATCAATTTAGCGACCAGATCGGCTATTGAGATGCGCGATATGGGCTTCAACCTTGTCATCGGGCCGAATGCGAATCTTGGGATTCCTAATGTGTCCTATACATCTGACCCTACTTGGGCAGGGCATATGGACCTTGCCATGGCGGAGCGGTACCAAATCAACAAAATGTGGTTTGGTTACAATTACTTCCCAACGGTGAGCCTCGGCGATGCATCCTTTGAGACAGCTAATGATGCGAAAGCATACCTCAACACTACGGATGTAGCTGTATTCAAGCGTCTTATTACACAGACGACGGCGAATACGTATATGCTCGTTATGAGTCATGTGCAAATTCCGGCTATCGACAATGCACACTTGGCCAGCACTTCTAAGGCGATTATCACGGATTGGTTACGGCATGAGCTTGGCTATAATGGAGTGGTCATGACAGACCGTGTCGACGTAGGCGCCTTGCAAGCAAACCAAAAAATAGGGGACTTTGCGGTAGAATCCATCGTGGCGGGCAGTGATCTCGTCCTCCTTGATGCGGACACAGTTCACATTGATGAAGTCCATCGAGCATTAACCCAAGCCGTGGCGAATGGAACGATTACCAATGATCGCCTCAATGATGCAGTTAAGCATATTCTACTCATGAAGATGCAAACGCAAATGCAACAATAATGTTAGGAACGTCCTCGCAAATATCGTCCATAAACAAAACTATTACATATACATATACATACAGATATACATATAAACATGACGTGCTTATCTTAGATAGGCACGTCTTTTTTTATACTTTCCTCTGTATAGTTATATTGAATTTACAACTGTATAAAATGTAGTAAATATGGGAACTTTCACAAATGTATGGGTAAAAAGTAAACCATTAAATAAGTATATTTTATGCGTAAAAAATTTAACATAATCAAAAGTCATGTTAATAATATGAAAATAAGTTTAAATTTGTTTTAAATTTATGATATAATAGTCTCCATAGAATGTTGGAGGTGAGAGTATATGAATTTTGTGGGACGTGCTGAAATTATTGAGAGTATCCAGTCCCGTATTGCGATGAATCAAATGAGTTTGTGTGTTGTGTACGGTCCGCATCGCAGTGGCAAATCCTATGTGGCTTCCCAGCTTGTACGACGTCATAAGGCGTTATACTTGGCAGGTCGCATGGCTAATGAAGCAATCCATGTAGCCGATATGAATCGAGCTCTTGAGGCACGTTTTGTTCCTACCGATGAGCAGGACAAATTCGAACCGATCACTAGCTTGCAAGAGGCTTTTGAGGGTCTATTTGAAAGCAGTGTGAAAACGCCTCAGACTGTGGTGATTGATGATTACCCTTCCTTGGTGGAGGCTGTACCTCAGTTCCCCATACACTTGCGTGATTTGTTAGATACCTATAAAGAAACGAGCCATTTGAACATCATTTTGATGGCCAATGGTTTAGAACAGCTCGATGGTCGCATCATTGGCGATCGCAGTCTAATCGGTCCCTATGTGTCGGAATATTTTGAGGTGAAACCGTTCTCCTTGGTGGATATGAAATCCTTGGGTCTTCACTATGCGAAGGATGACTTGCGTACTGTATTCGCCGTAACAGGCGGACTACCTGCGTATGTGCAGTACTTTGATAATGGTGAAAGCATCGATACGAATATCATTAATTTGTTCTTCTCCGTATCGGGTGCCCTATTTGAAGAAACACAACATATCTTACATCGAGATATGAAGAATATAACAGGTGCTAACGCTATCCTGTCTGGCCTTGCTACCCTTGAAAGACCATACTACGTGGAGCTTTTACAAGCTAGTCAAATTAAAAGCGGCACCTTTACATCTCGTTTAAATGACCTCATGGCGATGGGGCTCGTAGGTCGTATCCAAGCGAATAGCCGTGGACCTGCGAAATACGCAGACTACCACTTTACCAATAGCATGTTCCATTTCTGGTACCGCTATGTGTATAAATACTGGGGCGACATCGTGCGTGGCAACGGTGCAGACGTGTACCAAACCTACGTAAAACCACAACTGAAAGACTTTGTGGAAGCCTCTTGTATTGCAATTTAATCAGACAATTTAATCAGACACCACACTTCCTCTGTGGTGTCTTTTTGTGTTGTCTATTTATTTTGCCGTAGCGTTCTTTTGAATCTTATTTATGTGTCATATGCTTTTGAATTTTATTTATGTGTCACATTATTTTGATTATATTTCATTTTCAGCAATTATCTATCTAGATGTATAGTTATGACCTTTTATGGATAGAAATTAATGTTAGAATGTAACAGAATATGAGGAAATTTAAAAGAATTGCCAATTTGTCAAAATCTCCGATCCACGCTATTGTGTAGATAAGCGCTATGCCATGGCAGGAAAGGGGATTTATGTTATACACAAACGAAGAACCGTTAGTACAACGAACCTGTATTAAAACTGCAAGCTTACAATCAGAGAAATTAGTTACTAGAAAATTAGTATCTGAAAAAGTACAATCTAAAAAAGAACAATTTAAAAAAGCACAATCTGAGGAGCTATCACCTGCGAAAAAAACTTCTAATGAAGTACTTTCTAAGGAACCAAAGTACAAGGTGCCAGAGGAGTTGAAATTACAGACCCTCATTTGTGGGCATCAGGTATTAACATCCTTATCGGATAAAAGCCTTGTGTCGATTTGTCAAAATCCAAATATGCGAATTCAGACCGTTGGATATCAGCCGTGGTCTGTTGATGAGCTGCGCCATGATGCGGCACAAATAGAGCTCTGTCGCAGGTATCGACCACTCATCTTGCACTATACGAATCGGACCGGGAACCGCGAGTTTAGGGAAGACCTAGAGAGCTATCTATGGGCCATACTTTTGGAATCGATTTATAGCTTTGATCTGAAAGGGGCTGTACCGTTCCCTGGCTTTGTGAAAGCTGGCATTAGATATGGTTATATGCGGTATTGGAAACGAGAACGGTTACGTAATCATCGTGAGATTCATATACCAGATCGCATCACCGAAGATGGAGAGGTCACGTTTGGTATGGATATCTTCTCGTCTGGAGAAAATATAGCGGACATGATTATGACCGCCGATGAAGAACAAAGGCTGCGAGCGCGTCTCGTATGGGCGTTAGGCAGACTGTCTTCAGATCAGCGTGACCTATTGCGTCGCGTTTACGGAGAATGCCAAAGCTTAGTATCGGTCAGTGAAGAGCTGAACTGTAGTCGCCAAGCTATCCAGCGACGTCATGAACGAGCCCTTCGGAAGCTGCGCAGATACCTAACGACGGACTTCAAGAAACTACGAGTGCACTAGATACGAATACAATAGGGCTATACATTCATTAGAGATATACACGTATTAGAGTTATATACATATGAGATTCTTAGAACTCTGAATCGATTAGAATATGTAGTGTAAACATATGAATATTAGTCTATTAGTCTATTAGAGTCTAGTTCGTATTAAATAATATGTGTTAATATAATTTAATTTCTTATTTATATTCTGATTTTTGTATAATTACATTAATCTCGATTAACAGATATACATAAAATATGCATTTCTCAATTTAAATGAGAAAATATTGACACATCAAGATATATATAACTTTTACAAGATCATAAAGTCTTTAATTATACATAAATTTCTATAGTTTTGTGTATATATTTACAAAATATTCAACGTGATATACAATTAAATCAGCAGCAGATTATAGCATGCGAATCTGCTTTCACAGAACACGTGTTCATTGTATTGTTGAAAGGAATGTTCCTAATTAGAGGGGAGAGAATTCCTATGATAACACATGATGAATTAACAGATATGATGGCCGCTCGGCTATCTAAGGGAGAGGATTTGGATTTGATCTATACGAATCCAAAGAACCACATTGTTTGTTTTATTCCTACTTATGAGCCTGGTGGTGGTGACAGTACGAAGTGCTATTTCGTAGATGGCCGTGAAGAACTGATCTGTCTGCCGATGCGCACCATTACGCGGGAGCTGGCGGTACAGGAAGGGTTGAGGCCCAATTACATTATGACCAGCGACGGTCGGCGTAGTAGCTATACATCGCCTAAAACCTATGGTCCGCATCTGACATTTGCCCATATCAAATGTCGGCGCCCTGTTGGCAAAGACGTGGTGTACGGCCTCTTTAACGTGGCTATACCCTATGAATATATCGTTACGGAAGGTCCGGAACCCGATACGAGCTATATTCACGTGGGGAACTTCGCACCGATCTTGGTGTACCAATCACCGCGTCACGTTAAACACAAACTGAACGAAGCCATGCTAGAACACTGCAACTACGTGCGCAAAATGCTAGCCCGCATCAAACTCAGCCAAAACCCACAAGTCGTGGCTGAACTATTTATCGCCTGGAGAGACCTAACAAGATAAAACACTAGGGGAGAGACGAACTAGAAGGCTAGGGGAGAAATAAACTAGTAGGGGAGAGAAAAGGAGGAGAATATAGGGAGAAAAATATAATAGAGAAGACAAAAAATAAGGTGATCATAAATAAATAATTTGCCTCAAACACTTAAATATATTCCAAGAAGAACCACCCCTGATAGGGGTGGTTCTTTTGTAGTTATTAATTTTAAAATCTATTATTATCCTGCTAAGTAATAGATATTCATTAATTATCTATGCATATTTAATAATTATTAAAGGTATTTATAATGAATTAATTGAATTTTGATGTCAAAAATCCGATAATATAATTAATAATGAAAAAACTATGAAGGTGTTTTGTGGTTGTTTGTAGTTAGGGGTTTTAGTGTGGGCTTTTTTAGATTTAGACGATCAATAAAGATTGCACCAGGAATTAAAATTAACCTTAATAAAAAAAGTACTAGCCTTACTATTGGTCGTAGAGGAATTCATACGACAATAAATGGATCAGGTGTTCGTAATACTATAGGACTTCCAGGTAGTGGTCTTTCTTATACTTCATATCAAAAGTTTGATAATAATTCAGTTTCTACAGGAATTCCTTATACACGTGTTTGTCCTAATTGTGGACATAATATGAGAAAAGCCTGGGTAAACTGCCCTAAGTGTAGTTTTAATTTATTATCTTTATATAGTAAAACAGAAGCTGATACATCTGAAAACTCTAGTCGAAAAGATGTAAAACAAAGGAATATGTATTCAAACACTGCAGAAAATCCTAGTAAAGGTGAGACTGGATGTGGTTGTTTAATCATTATTTTTATAGTTTTTGTTATTTATAGGCTTTTAAGTTGATTATATAGTCATAGTTATAAAAAGTGAGGGTTATTATGAAAAAGTCTAAGAAAGCATGGTTAACATTTGTTACGGTTAGTTCTTGGGTATTAGCACAATTGGGTTTGCCTACTGCTGCACAAGCTTGGGCACCTTATTCTGATGATTTGCAAACTCTGGATCATACTGGTGCAGTTAATCTAAATAAGTTTAAAGGCACTACATTTAAGTCGAAAGATAGCTTACCTCAAAAACAAATATTTAATAGTATTGATGGTATTTTTTCTAATGATTTAGTGGAAATGGCACATTATAGTCATAGATCTCATTCTTCTCATAGATCCCATTATTCTCACTACTCTAGTTCTTATGGTCGTGGAGGATATTCTGGTGGATATTCCAGTAGTTCCTCTAGCTCTTCAGATGAAGGCTATGTTGCACCTACACAACCTACAGATGTTCTACCGATTGCAGATATACAAAAACAACTTAATGAATTGGGGTATTCTGTTGGAACTGTAGATGGTCAAAAAGGGCCTAATACTGTTCAAGCTATTAAGAATTTCCAAATAGAATATGGGTTACCTGTATCTGGTATTGTGGATTGGCAAACAGAGGCATATTTAAATAGTACTAATATTAATATTGTTCGGGCTGGATTACAACGACATGGTTATAAGTTCTCATCTGGTAGTGGTCGTACACAAGACGTTGTTGCAGCTATATATGATTTCCAAGCTAGACATGGATTGCCACAAAATGGTCGGATATATTTAAAAATGAAACAAGCATTAGGTGTTTAGTATGGCCAATTATTTTATTAGAAAAGAAAATGATTTCATTTATTTTGTAGAATTAAAGAAAGAGTTTTATGAGCCTAAAGCTGTTATGTATGCAGCGAATATGTTTACGGATCGGTGTCATGTTAAAGTTGATGAAGTTGATTTTGATACTGTTGGTGTTTGGTTTAAGTTAAAATTAGAGGCTGATAAAGATAAGTTGGAAAAGTTATTAGGTGACTTTTGTAATGAAGCATTAAAAAAGCAGGTTCAAATTGACTTAGATGATAGATTCGGTAAACTTAGAGAAATTATTTATCATAAAGCTTTTGATAAAGCAGGAGGGATAGACTAGTGTCAGCACTTCCTGAATTACATTATTTACCATTTGGATTTACAGAGTTGCCAAATGGGATAATGGTCTTAGTTAATCAAGGTGGCGAACATTTATTTATAAATCGTGATGATTTCAATCATATTTTAGATAACGATATTGATAGAAAATCAGATTTTTATTTTGCGTTAAAGGATAAACAGTTTTTAGCGGACGATCACGACCTTGAGATTCAACTGGATGTATTAGCTAACCAATTAAAAAGCAGAAAAGCATATTTAGATGATTTTACATCATTACATATGATTGTTGTAACAGCACGGTGTAATTTTAATTGTCGATACTGTCATGCTAGTAGTGCAAATGAAAAAGAGCACGATTTAGATTTAGACTGGCCTACAGCAAAGTATATAGTGAATAAGATTTTTGAATCTCCATCTTCAATTATTAAAATAGAGTTTCAAGGCGGCGAACCGCTATTAAACTGGCCTATAATTAAAGATATTGTAGAGTATGCAGAAATAGTAAATCGGATTGCTAAGAGACGATTGGAATTTGTTATTTGTACTAATTTAACATTAGTTACTAAAGATATCTTAGAGTATTGTAAATGTCATAATATTGCAATCTCTACATCTCTTGATGGAGATCAAGAGATTCAAAACTTTAATCGTAAGCCACGAGGCCCTATTGATGGTTACATGGTATTTGAAGAAAAATTAGCTTTAACCAGATCTATTTTAGGTCAAGACGGTGCGTCACCATTGCTTACGGTTAGTAAGACTAATCTAAATAGTTTACCTCTTGTTGTTGATGAATATATTAAACATGACTTTCATGGGATTTTTATTCGTGCTCTAAATCCTTATGGTAATGCTGTAGATAATGTAAATACGTTAGGCTATTCAACGGAAGAGTTTCTCAAAGCCTATAAGAATGCTTTAAACTATATTATTCAAAAAAATATAGAAGGGTGCCATTTTATTGAGTATTATACAGCATTGCTATTAGAACGTATTTTGACACCTTTTAGTACTGGATTTGTTGATTTGCAATCTCCATGTGGCAATATTATAAGTGGTGTTATTTATGATTATAATGGCTATGTTTATGCTTCAGACGAAGGGCGCATGTTAGCACGACGCGGAGATAAACGGTTCTGTTTAGGTCATGTAAAATCTAATACTTGGAATGAGTTATTCAAAGGTGATGTTGCTAAAGAGGTCGTTAAAGCATCTTGCGTTGAATGCTTACCTGAATGCGCAACTTGTGTATATCAACTATATTGTGGTGCAGATCCCGTACGGTATTATGCTGAAAATGGGACCCTTGAAGGGCATCGACCAAGTAGTAGTTTCTGTCAGAAAACTAAAGGTGCTTTAGATTATATTTTTTATTTACTAAGCTTAAACGATGATAGAATCAATAAAGTCTTTTGGTCATGGATTAATTATTGAGGTTGATAATGTTAAGTACAAAAATTGAAGGTATTAATATCGAACAACCCTATATCGGTAAAGTGTATATAGAGGATGGCTTATTTATTTGTAACAATGGTCAGCTTAAATTAACTCTTTCACCAAATGACTTCCTTAAATATGAAGCAGGCGACATTGTCTCTATTATGCCCGATGGGATCGTATCTATTTTATATCGTACTAGTTGGCAAGATTTAACACTTTTTATTACAAATCAATGTAATAGTGCCTGTATAATGTGTCCTCAAGTCTGTGATAATTCTGGTCATTTTTTAGATATGAATTTACAAATACTTAAGTTAAGGCCTGAGAATGTAAAGCATATAGGCATTACTGGTGGAGAACCTACTGTTTTCCCTGATGTAGTTGTTGATTTGCTAGAGCAGGTCCATAATATTTATCCAGATACTCCAGTCTCTTTTTTAACTAATGGCCGCGCATTTAAAAATATGAAACTAGTTGAAAAAATTACGAGTATTGGTCATTCTAAATTACTTTTTTGTATTCCTTTGTATGCAGCAAATTATGAACAGCATGATTATATAGTTGGTAGTAAGGGGGCATTTGTTGATACTATAAAAGGGATTTTCAACTTATTTAGAATGAGGCAGTTAGTAGAGATTAGAACTGTTTTATTCAGTAAAACTATAGGTAATATTAAGTTACTAGCTGATTATATAGCCAGGAACTTACCATTTGTACGACATGTTGCTATTATGGGCATGGAATATAGTGGCTATGCAGCGAAAAATAGTGAGGAATTTTGGATCGATCCTTTTGATTATAAAGATACACTTGATTCTGCGGTATTATCATTACATAGACGAGGTATGATGACATCGATTTATAACATACCTTTATGTTTGCTGACAGAACGTGTGCGATTTTTAGCAAGAGATAGTATCTCTGCTTGGAAAAAGACATATCCTGTTAGCTGCAATACTTGTAGTGTAAAAGAACAATGCTGTGGTATTTTTGAAACATCTATTAATATAAGTGAGCATATTATACCTTTATAAAGGTATAAGTATTGAAGTATTTTTATTAGGTGAGGTTTATGAAAGTTAAATTAATTTCTATTCTGACCTTGTTAGTATGTCTTTCATCAAATGCTTTTGCAGCTATATACCCTCAAAACTTATTTGATAATCCTAGTTATCAAATGATCCACGCGCGGCAAGATAAAGCTTATTATATGGACTCCTCTTCTATAGTAGTAAAAACTAATACAACAGAAGAATTATTGATAGCGGTTAATGAAGTTTCAGCAAGCTTTGATTATGATCGACTAACTGACATTGAATCCTTTAAAGCTATCAATCAAGTTGGAACTGTGTGGTATTATAAATCATTAAATGAAAATAAGACTTATATGACACATGCAGTAATAGGTGGAAATGATATACTATTACCTCCATATATAGGGGAGGAATATGTATATTACTCAACTGATAATGGTCATAGCTGGATGCCTTTTGATACCACTGTTAATTCTGGTCCTACTAGAATACGAGCAAGAGCATTTAAACTTGTTATGCAAAATATTTAGTATATATAATGAGGAACCTACTTAGTTGATATAAGTGGGTTCTTTGTTTTATATAATTTGAACAATAGAAATCCTAAAATTAATATAAGTTCATTATAATTACACTTAAAGCAGGTTAAATATATAGAATATGAGATTATAGTTAGTGTTTTAATTAAGAGGATATTTAGTAGTGGATTGGATTGTTGAGCATCTTGAATCAATAATTGGTATGTTAGTTACGGGGGCAGTTAGTATATTTGCTATGTATAAAGCCAATAACCAGAATTATCAGTTAGCTTTTTATCAAAAGGTAATCGATAAAAGGTTAAAGGCCTATGAATTGGTTGAAGATTTACTCGAGAAGCTTGATATTTTTGATGCAACAACAGAGCAAATGTACTATATATCTAATCCTATATTAATAAGAGATTTAATACCTTATTTTTCTTCTGTAATGAAAATGAGAATATGGTTGAGTAAAGAAATATTTGATTATCTTAATTTATTAAATTCATTACTAGTTAGTTATTTATATTATATAAATAGAAATGAAAAGGACAAACTAATAGTATTTTTAGAGGATTTTAGGGAATTAATAAAGTCGTTAGATACTAAATTTGAGAAGGCTTTTCGAAAGGCTGATAATGATGAGGCTATACAACTTTTAGTTCAGCATATATTTTTATTATTAATTCAACAATTACAATTATCGTTAATAGAGGACTATAGTAATCTTCATAAAGCCCCTAAGTTTTTTAAGTGTCAAAGAAAAGCATACTTAAAGAATGATTATAGAGAAATAAAAATAAAATTGAGCAATGAAGATAGTGATAAGATATAGTTATTTAGTATGAACGTAAAGATCATAGAGAATATTGAATATAGGCTTTGACCCATTTAATACATTTATTTACCGCTTAGAGTTGATTCTGGGCGGTATTTTATTTTAGGGGAAAGATTAAATTAAGATATTGATTTTATAATTAGTTGCTACTTATTTTTGATGAAAAAAATATGAAAAAGTACTATAATTAATTTATTATACTTGTATTTTTATTAGTTGTGTTAGGGGTTATTCATGAAATATTGGGAGTTCCCGGGTGGATTTGGTCTTACACCTACCGGGTCTAATGGCGCAGGAATAGAAACATTCTTAGATAATATTCCTATGTCATTAACTCGTGAGGTTTTACAAAACTCTATTGATGCGCATCAAAAAGATCTTGATGCGCCTGTTCGTGTTGAGTTTAAATTTGAAACGATTCAAGCAAAAGAAATTTTAGGTGAAGATGAATTAATAAATGATATTTTACCTAAAGCTGAACTTTTTTGGAAAGAGAAGAATAATGCAGATACATTGCATTATTTAGAGACCTTTAAGTCAGTGCTAACTAGTGAGACTATCGATATGCTAGTTATTAGTGACTATAATACAACTGGTCTAAATAATCAGAACTTCGCTTCCCTTGTTGAAGGTGATGGTTATTCTGAAAAGTCTGATGAGACTTCAGCAGGCAGTAAAGGTATTGGTAAGGCTGCTCCTTTTGCTGCATCTAATTTACGTACTGTTTTTTATAATAGTATGTCTACTCATGATGGAAATAAATTTGCAGGCGTTATCAATTTTGTATCTTATCGTGATGATGAGAAAGTCTCCTTTGATGGATCTACTGCTAGTTATATTACACAAGCACGAGGTCGTTTATGTAGTGATATCGAGGTGCCAGTGAGATTTACTCAAAATCGACAAGAGTATGGTACGGACTTGTTTGTAATGGGCTTAAAGAAGATAGAAAATTGGAAAGAAAAAATTATTTTAGCGGTCCTCAATAATTTTCTTGTAGCTCTTCAGAATAATAAACTTGAAGTTGTTGTTGGTGATGAAAGAATTAATCAACTGACATTATCAGGCTATTTGAAATCTATTAAAGAAACACTAAAGATTGGTGACTATAATCTTTCTACGGATGAAAGAAATACTTTTTATAATACATACTCTTATTATTTAGCACTTTCATCAGAGAATAATAAAAGATTTTCTATTCCTGAAGAATGGGTAGAAGAATATCCGTTTATAGAGAATACAGGTGAAGCCACTTTGTACTTAGTATTGGATGAAGAACATCCAACAAGACGTGTCCTTCAAACCCGACGAAGTGGTATGACTATTTTTGAAAGAAATCGTATTAATGGCTCTATTCCGTTTTCTGGTGTTTTCTATGCTACAGGTCATAAACTAAACGTTTTCTTGAAAAAGTTAGAGAATGTTAATCATGATAACTGGAGTACGGATCGAGAAGATGATAGTAATAGAAAAAAATCTGAGCAATTCTTAAAGGCCTTATATCATTGGTATAAAGCAAAAGTAGAAGAATGTTTTGGTAGTGAAGATGGGGAAGCGATTAAAGCCTTTGGCTTAAATGATTTGTTACCTATGATGGCGCCTAAAGATGGGGATGCCGATAAGATTGAGGATAGTGGTATTACCTCTCGAGTTAGTAATGTTGCAATTAAAGAGAAAGCCTCTAAGCCGAGTGTCACTGATGAGGCTTCAGAGTCTAAAACATTAGACCGTATTATGACTGAAATTGAGTTAGGAGATGGTGATTCTACAGGCTCTGGTAGCGAACGTAAAGGTGAAGGTGGAGGAAATTCTTCTGATAATCAATATGGTCATGGTGAGGATGAGCCAGGCGAACAAGGTGAAGTAGATGGTGGAGATCCTAGTGTAAGTGTTAAATTTACTGAAGTAAATAATCCAGATTACTTAAAGATGAAGATTATTGATGTGGATTCTGACAATGGAATGTACCGATTAATTGGTATCACGACTAAGCGTAAGAATCGCTTAGGTTTTTCCTTCCAATCTATTGGTGAGAATGGAGTTGCCTATAATAAGACTATAAAAGAAATAAGCTCAAATAGTGGAAATCAAGTTAAATTATATGGTTCTAAAAAGTTTAGTGTAGAAGACTTAGAAATCAATAAACGATTTGTTGTAGATTTTACTATCGAAGATCGTATGCGTGTGAAGATGAAAGGGGTTACATATGAACTTAAAGGCTGATTTATTTCCATATCCTGTTTTAACCCCTGAGTTAGATGATTATCTAGATAATAATAGTTTTGATGCTCAAATTAATGTGAACCCTGAAAGCTCAGGTGTTATTTCTGTTGCCGCTGATTTTAGACTTGATAATCAAGGTTTAAAAGAATTGGTGGACTCTGGTAATGCTCGTTATGCACTTCATGTAGAAGGTGTAGCTAGTAGCTATCGTAAATTGTGGACTAATAATGAGGATCAAACTTTTATAAGAAATACTATATTTGAAGGGGATATTCGTAAAAAGCTACAAATCAATGCTATGGTTATTGCAAATGCGGATATTGATAACTATTCAAATATTAACTTCAATGATTTATATTATGATGAAGACTATGCAGTTACAAATTTAAAAAAAGGTGATATTTTAGCTTTTTTACCTACTAAAGAAGTTGTAATAGATCTTGAGTCTGGTCGTAGTGGAACCGAGTCTATATTCACTGTAGCACCTCATAACGAACCATATATGAATGTAGAGTTGAGCGGAGATACTATTGTTTTAAATCTTCCTACAGAGGTATTCTCTATATATAAACATTGTGGGAATAGCATTCAATCTAAAGAATATTTTATTTCACTCTTCTTTATTCCTGCATTGACCTTTGTATTATCAGAAATTAAGAATAAGAATGTATCAGAAGATTTGGATTGGTATCAGTCTATAGATGCCTTATTAACGCAAGAAGGAATTAATCTAAATAATGAAAGTACATTAGCTATAGCTCAGCGTTTGTTGAATTGTCCGTTGATCAAAAGTGTACATGATAAGTTTGCTGGAGATGAAGTAAATGGCTAGATATATTAAATATGTGACGGATGAATTCCTAAAAGAGTTTAAAAATGAATTCCTTGTAAAATATGCGTACCTATATAAAAGTAATGAAATGGATAAGTTAAAGTCTGTATTTTCTGATCCTAATCATGTGATAGAGACACATATCGAGTACGAATATGAACCATTAGAGATTGAACCTAAGGAATATGATGCGGATATTGTAAGACATAATATTAGACGTGTATGGGATAGTCTTAAGGTTCTAACACCCGTTCAAGCTGAAATGGAAAAGATTTGGGTTGCATTAGCGCATACAGATTATATAGATTATCAGATGGGAATTTTTAATAGTCAAATTGCTAATCCTAATAATAAAAAGCGTGAAGAATCAAGTTTGAAGTCACGTACTATTTTTGTTAATGGTGCAAAACGCTCTTTAGCTATCCATAATCTTGCCATATTATGGTGGTTAGCATATTACTTTAGAGATGATCAAAATATAGAAGCTCCATATCATTTAATAGATTTTTTTGTATCTACTCCATATCGTGGTAATGCGGTAGCTCTTTTATCTAGTAATATTATTTCTAATAAAGAAATTGCATTAGGTATTTTGGAGGCCGTAAAAATCCTTATAGAAGAAGAGGGGATGGTTGTAAATCGGTTCCCTTACTCTGAAGCTGGTAAAATCTTAAATGAGGTTGGTGGTGTTAGAATTTTAGATACTCTTACTCGTGAAGAAGTTAAAGATATTCTAATTAAAAATCTTCCTAACTCACATAAAGTATCATTTGTAAATGATAAAGGTGAAGATGAAAATCAAGATATAGAGATTACTGAATTGGAGCGACCGATAGAACCTACTGAAACCAATGATAACGTAATTATTTTGCCAGTAGAGAGTACAGATGCTAATGCTTCGGTGAGTGAAATAAATAAAGTAGCAGATCTTCCTGTTTTAGAAGGTACTACTCAACAAGAAAAAACTGAAGACGATGATGATATGTGGATTGCTCCTGTGTAAGACAAGTTTTTTTACATGAATTATTACGGGAGATATTAGGAGAACGCAAAGTTATTTTATGTAAAAATTTACTTGAAGAACTTAAGCTAGAATATGGTATAGATTACTCTCCTGATATTCATAAGTTTTTGGAGCATTATATTCGAGGTCGGATGGAATACAATAAAGTTACAGGTGAACTTGTTGTACCTGGATTATTATAAAGTAAAGTTGTTTTAAAATTAGTTATGCTATTTCCATAAAGTTTTATACCGCTTAGTTTGTATGCTAAGCGGTATTTTTATATTAAACTTTTGAATTTTTACATGTGTAATATTTTCCTCATTTCTCTTGTTATAGTATAGGTGTAGAGTTATTGTTTATCCTAGTTTGTTGTTAAGTGAGGTGGCATGTATGGACGTTTTAGTTAGGTCTCAGCTTAATAGTGTTGTTCAGTCGTATATAGGCAAGCATATCATGATAGTTGTGCCTAGTCAGTGCGTAAAGCAAGGGGCTGATGCGGAGGAGCGAACTAATCATTTAGCTATTGATAGTCAAAAGATATGTCGTTTAGGTGCTAACAATCAAGCGGTGGTAGGCTTGCCTTATTCTTACACGACAGACCGTAATTGGAATCGTCATCATATTCAGGGGGTTGTAGGTAATGTGGATTTCGGAATGGAGCTCATTTGTTGGAGTCCTGATAGATTAGAGGACTTGCAAGAGGTAGCGGCGTGGTATGTGCAGAAACATGGTATTCGACAGGTCTTGTTTGTTTCCTTAAAGGGGGAAGCTAAAATCTGGAATTATGACGATTCTAGAATTGTAGGGCATCAGAAACTTGGGCCATGGCAGGCAGAGCATATTGAGCTATATGGTCAAAGGATTGTAAATAATTCTAGGATTAAGGCTAGTTTGTATCAATGCACCTCTATTGGTGGGGACTATCGCTTAATTCGTGCGCCTCATTGTGATCGTAGCAATCTAGAGGTCTTTGGTCAGATGTTTAATCATTTGGGAGCAGATCATATTCTCTTCGTTCCAGCCATCAATCATCAGGTGGAAGGGCGTACAATGCAGCAGTATCTCGCTTTTCTTGATGTGCCCTATGACAAGGTTCATCATTCCTTTTCCACGAATGATAGCGGATTATATTACGTTCTTTACGTCCGTCATTGTAAGTTAAAGCTAGTACTCGATGTATTACAGTTGCTGGTTGATGACAGGGATAGAAAACCACTACTATACGTAACACCAGAAGGTAACCTCTATAAATTGCGACGTGATATGAGCATATTGCAAAGCTGTGGAGCATTTTCTAGAGCGTCTTATGAAGCAGTATTTACCGAGTCATATAAAAAAATCCTAGAAATACAATTAGATACGGACTTTCACTATCATCGACCTAATATATTCACTAGAATGGGAGGGGCGATGGTGCTGGGGCAGTTAAGTGATTAATTATTCTTTCATTACGAGTACAATTGCAATCTGGATTATTCACTAATTTATGTTAAATAGGCATTGATGACCTAGATAGCTATTAGATTAGTCAGTAATAAGCTTGGATTACAATTTAATCTATTTTGGATAATTGATAATTTAATACACAAATAAATAAGGGCTTTACCCCAATGGATGGGGTAAAGCCCTTATTATATGCCTATATTATTATAGTTCCTATATTACTAGCAAGTTTTAATGTTACAATAGCTGTAGATTACGTATCGTTATTAGTGTTGCTGTGCTGATTCAAAATGTAGTTTCAAGGCGTAGTATCAAGGTTCAGTATTCATATGGTGGCAGTTATTAAATAAATGTATAGCAGTATATATAGATTAGTGTGTATATAGTTTTATAGTAAAAGGGTGTTGTATGTATAATGTAACAATTACGACGACAGGCATACTCGATGAAATTCGACCATCATTGTTCCCTCTTGTAGAGGGCAAGGAAGGGATTACGTTCATAAATGCTTTGGAGTATAGTACGGATGATATTTTGCCTTTTGAAGAGGGCGATGATATTACAGATAATAGTCCTGAGATTGAGTTAGAGCATGAACGAATTCGCTCCTTTGTGGCGGCTCTTTGTGCAGAATATGGTAAACCGTATAACGAATTACGAGATGAGTTCGTAAAGGCTTTGCCTGAGTTTATGCTAGATGGTACCTATAAAGGTGAAGAGCTACTTTCAACAAAGAGAAGAGGGAGTTACAATGTCCATGCCTTGTACAAGAGCGAGCGTGGACGGGATTTACTATTCCAACGCAATTATGGGGATACAAATGGGCTTCTCTATTTATCTGACCATATGGTGGGATATTTAATAGAGTCTTTATATGGTAGGAGCGGCATTTTTGGAATGGCAGCAGGAGCACAGCGTATTACCACTCCTTTGCGATGTTATACCATTCATCAAGCAATAAATCGCGTTGATAGATATTATTTACCTGAGTTGATTGCAGTTCAAGCCTTAGATAATACATATTCTATGGATGAATCGAACCGGTCTGAGTTTCTGCTGATTGCTGATGCACTAGGGGCTTATATGGTGCAGGCCATGCATGGTCAGACAGAATCTGAACAGCTAGATACATTGTCCAAAGATCCATTTTTCCGCAAAGTTTGTGAACCTGTTCATCGATTTTATAGGAATTTGACCAATGATGCCATCATTTCTGTATATGATGAAAGCAACGATTGGACTGATAGCTTGTTACATGATTATATATATAATCTATATGATAGATTCAGTGAGGGGATAGACTACTGGGAGGAAGGAAATGAAGGTGCACTTGGTTACGTAAGGCATCGTATACTGAGTCCTTTGGCGGATGATCTTGTTAGAGAACTATCTCAAGAAAAGCTACGCGTTGATTTATATCCTGGTTTTGATAAAGCTAGAGCGTATTTTGATTTCTTGGTGCCTTATACTAGCCATGCAAAGAAAATGCTTATACACATAGGCGTTAAAGAAGATGATGATTGCCCTGATGATATAACTAATGCTGAGAATATCGGTGTAGATCCATTGTCTCATGTAGAATCACTGTCTCATAAAGGTGCTCAGTTAACGGTATTAGAACGTATATATTGCCTTCTAGATGGTTGTTATGAGGCTGTTCGAAGATACCAGAATTATGAAGTACTAGTTTCTATCGTCGATGCTTTGGACGCAGCTATCGGTGAGGTAGATATCGAATCTCCTGCCTCTTGGCAGGCTGAGTATGTGCAGCGGGTATCTCGCCTATCTAAATGGTATCGCATGTTAGGTCATGCTTTCACAGGAAATAATGCCTATCGAAATCTATTGGAAGAACTCATTGCCGCGCAGAAACAAACGCCATTGGTTCATGAGCCGTATTTCAATAACTATATTTGTGATGTAAGCTGTCAGGACAATGTCTTTAATCTTGAATGCTTGCAGTACTTATTATTGCATCATGATATTGAAATAGGTGATTGTGAAAGCTTTGAACAGCGTATTCAGTCTATTGATCATCCGTATTTCAAGATGCCTTTTAAGGCATATGGGCAAATACACAACTTGCTAGATATAGAAACTAAACTCAATAGTAATGATATTGTATATTTCTTAGTTCTTTTGAAATCAATTCATCGTTTCTACCTAGATCAATTAGACCGAAATCTATGGAATGAATTGCTCCGATTATGGTCTATGTATGGTAAACGAAATTTCCAAGACTATTACGCAGAATGCTTATGTGCTAAGTATATGGCTGTGCTCGCTATGTACATGGGAGATAGAGAGGTGGCAGAACGAATCAAGCAAGATTTACACAGCAGCTTTGATAGGGCAAGACATTGGCGTGAGCCTGTACCAAGTGATTATAGTTGGTCTACTTTTGCTTACTATACGATGGCTCAAATCGACGAAACCCTTGGTCATCTAGATTCAGCGCAAGAGCACTATGATAAAGCCTATGTTACACAAGCCTATACACAAGCTTGTTGGGCTTACTATGAAAGTAAATGTAACAGCCTCTGGAACGGAACTCAGTCATTAATAACTGAAACAAAACTTACAGCAGCTAGTAGTCAACCTGTCGTAGTCGTGACGAAGCCTAATTTTGAGTCTGTTATACAAGAAAATAAAGGGAAATTCTCCACTATTGGTGAATATAAAGAATTTTTCCATACACATATGATTTGTCTATATATGTAAGTATATGTAAGGTAATAAAAAGACGCTCTTTTAGGAGAGCGTCTTTTTGTTGTTAAAATGAATAAATAATGAAAATCTATCAAAGTTAATCATTGAAATAAAAATAAGCTAAGCTTATAATTGTAGTATATTGTGAAATTTCAGGTTAGTATTGTTTTTTGTATATTTATAGTTAGTTAGACCATACTATAAGGGTTTGTATGGCTAAGGTTTTACTATGAATTCAGGGCTGTGAATTCAAGGGGAGTTATAATGAATAAAAAGTTTTTATTGTTAGCAGGTATTTTGTCTGTATTGTGTGCAAATGGTTTAACTGTCTATGCAGATTCTACTGTTTCCACGAATAGTGAGAATTTGTTAGTTAATAGGAGTACGAATGCGGATGGTTCTACGAATTATGAGATTTCTACGACGAATTATCCTACGTATCAGGGCACGTTTATAGGTACTGGTGGGGATATTAACCACGGTATTCGCATTGAATCTGATGGTATATCTATTAGTGATACGGTAGAAGCAAATGCGGGCCATCCTGATGATCGTCATGCTCATATTGGAGCTGGTCACTTTGATATGTATAATGGCACACATGAGCTCGTTTGGGAAAAGGATTATGGCTTGGCCATTCTCGATCGAAAAGAAAATAAATACATGGCGCAAATGGAGCCTAAAACTTTCACCATGACCAATATTCAAAGTGGTGATAAGTCTGAGCTTAGCACAGATGGCACAAAGATTGTACACTTTGATAATGACGAGAGCATTGAATACAATACGAATTATGGTTATAAAGGGGTGACAATCACGACTACCGATGGGGACCATGATAATGAGAAAACGGTGTCTCTCACTAACAAAGGCCTAGATAATGGGAATAATAAAATCGTGAATGTGTCCAAGGGTGAGGTTTCCAAAACGTCTACTGACGCTATTAACGGTAGTCAGTTGCACGAGGTGAAAACGCAGGTGGACAATAATACGAATCGCATTTCTACGCTTGAAAATAACACGGCTAACATTGGTGATAAGGTGCTCAACAACGCCAAGTCCTATACGGATCGTCAAGTCTCCAAGGTTGGCGCTGCCTCTGCGGCACTAGCGGGCCTCCATTATCTCGACTACAATCCAAACGATAAATGGTCCTTTGCCACTAGCTTGGGACACTATAAACACTCCACGGCTGGCGCTATCGGTGCGTCCTATCAGCCAAACGAAAATTCTATGGTTCATGCTGGCGTTACCGTTGGTGGTGAAAGCATGTTTAACATCGGTGCTTCTTTCAAAGTGGGCGAACAAGATCCGACACTTAAAACAAGCCGCTTTGAAATGGCGAAACAAATCAAAGACCTACAAGCTGACAATGCATCACTGCGTGCAGACAACGAAGAACTACGGACTGAAGTCAATGAAATTAAAGCAGCGTTGAAAAAATTGCAATAAGCATAAATAGGCACGTTCTCTAGGATATAGTATACTTATACTAATGAGAGAACGTGTCTATTATTGTTTGAGAGGTGTTGTATGAAACTAAAAAGTACTTTGTTGAGCTTAGCTGTGGCAGTAGCTTTCACTATGCCTATTGATGCGGCACAGTATACTGTTCCTGAAGGACAATCGCCTGTACCAGGGGCTGATGCTAGTATTCCAGATAATGCATATCAGAACTATCGTTACGATAAGACTCGCAATATTACTACTGCTGACCACATTAAGAAAATAGAAGAGTATAATAAGCGGATTGATGGAGAGGTTCTTGAGAAGAAAGGTACTGCAGAGCAGGCAGAGCAATTAAAAAAAGCCTATGCGAAGTATTTGGATTTAATTACGCATGAATCTACTGTAATTTTATTGCATGAAGGTGACTATAAGGCTAAAGTGATATTGCCTATTTCAGTGGTAGAAAGTTATTTTGAGGACTTGGATAAAAAGGGTAAAGGCTCGTATGTTTTTGATCGTTATGCTATTGCGGGGCTAGTAGGTGCTAATGAACGAGTTGAAGATTCAGGATTTAATAAAAAGGCTCAACGGCAAGGGGAATTTATGTATCCGGGCCTTAGTAAAGGCTATTGGGGAATAAGAGAGCAATATGCGAATGGAAATCTACCTGTAATGTATGCTGCCGTTACTTTCGATAAATACCCAAATCAGACGTATATGGCATTTTTAGGCAACAAGAATCAGCCCGTTACAAAAAAGTTAGAATCTACAATGGCTAATTTTGTAATTCCTTCTATTCAACCATTAGAGAATTTAGATAATACTAGTGATACTATTACATGGGACAATCTGACCTATCGACTACCTAAGGGAATGACTTTAGATATTGTGGATAAAAGTGATGATTTTCAAGGTCGGGTATATGTTGGGGATGGGATGAAACTCGTCGTTGCGCGAAGTTCTTTAGTTAGTAAAGAAGAACCTATACGTTTGTATACCCAGACTGTTTTTGATCATTTTTTCTATAAAAAGAACCCAACATTAATGAAAGATGTACCTTTGCAAGGCGCCTTAGTATGGAATAATGGTGTTCCCTCTTTTCTTCTAGATCAATATAATCCAGGTAAGAAATCTCGTATTTACCAACTAATAAAAGATGATAAGTATGAATATTATATGTTCCTTACCTATGAAGATGGTAAAAATAAGTATAGTCATATTGAACTACGCAATATAATGGAATATTTAGACTTTGGAAATGCGAAGCAACTAAGACAAGCTAGGAATAAAAGACTGGAGAAATAAGAAAAAGACCGTACTTTTAGGTACGGTCTTTACTGTATTTATCTATATATTTCTATTATTCGTTCCTTATTGTATCGTATATTAGTTCGTTCTATAATAGACTTAGGATAGTTGGACGAGGTTGGGCCTCTCTTCGTTTTTGAAGGGAGGGTTGCTTATGAGTGGTTATAAAATCATTATGATTATCCTTGGGATTTTATCAGTCATGATATCCTTTGGAGCACTTGTGGCGCTTATTTGTCTAGAAATAGCAAAATAGCCCTTCGTTTCTTCGGAAATTAGATAAAACGAAAAGGCCATTTCTACATATTATTAAGTTTGTGAGATGAGCCTGACGTCACTACTCGTCTGACTATCTATCTATATTATAGTAAGGTTATGATATATCGTCAAATTGTGATGAATGTGTGTATGGCACATAATTTAAGGATATCGTTATAAAATAAGAAAAACTCCTATTGGTGTAACCGATAGGAGTTTTTTCTTAGAGAACTCTTTTAGAACGTTCTCTTACATTATTCTTTTAAGTTATTCTTTTAAATCATCAGGTATAGCCGGTGGAGCCGGTGGTTTACCCATGGATCTTTCAATGAACACCACAGCCACAAAGACGATGAGACTGACGATGGAACCAAAGATGATGGACATAATGCCGTATGGGTTGCCCACGAATTCCCAGTACACGCCTGCGATAGAGCCGAGCACGATGGACCAAATGCCAGCGCCAGCTGTTGCATTTTTCCAGGTGAGGCCTAGTAGGAAGGCAGCGAATGGGCCCGCAGATCTCATGGTGAAAGCAAATACGAGCATTGGAATGATGGCTTTGCTTACGAGAGAGATAACGATGGCGATAATGCCGAGGAATAGCACGCATAGACGGCTATATCTTGTGAGCTGAGCATCTGTAAGGCTTTTACCAAAATGATGTTCCACAATATCCTTGGTAAATACAGTTGCGGCGCCTAAGAGATCGCCTGCGCCTGATGAAAGCGTCGCTGATACGACAGCGGCCATAACGAAGCCTGCCATAATCGGAGGCATGAGGTTAAGTGCTACTGTTGCCACTGCATTATTGGCTTCAATGTTCGGGAATTCAGCCAATGCTACGAGGCCCAATACGGCAGGAACAAAGGCGAATAGAGCCATAATAATACCACAGATGATAGAACCGAGAACAGCGGTTCTTTCATTCTTGGCTGCGAAGTACCGTTGCACCGATTCTTGTCCTGTGGAGAAGGTCATGAAGTACATGATAATAAGGCCGATGATGGTTTTCCAACCAACCTTAGTAAAGCCCAGCTGTTCAGGTGGTAATTTCGTTACAACTGATTCCCAGCCGCCCACATTGTGCAGTACGAACGGTACGGCAAGGGTAAAGCCCCCAACGAGAACGAAGAAGTGGATAACGTCTGTCATCGTTACGCTCCACATACCGCCGGACATGGTGTAAATTACGAGAACCGCACCGCAGATGAGGATGGCGATCTCTGTTGAAAGCCCGGTGAGAACGCTAATAATGGTTGCTGTCGCTGTAATCTGTACGCCTGCTAGCGTAATTGTGGCCAGCATGGACAGAATGGACGTAATTAAATGGCTAGAGCCACCAAAGCGACGACCGATGATCTCCGGTACGGTCGTTGCCATGGCACGTCGTAACAGTGGTGCGATGAAAGCAACGAGAATAACCCCAATTCCTGCAGAGACTACGTACCAACCTGCAGATAAACCCCAAGAACCATACGCTTTCGCGGCTACAC
>ERZ773256.6-NODE-6-length-35215-cov-7.51271_pt1 | contig 35215 bp, 48 predicted proteins | sample MGYA00580513_ERZ773256 | MGnify/ENA primary metagenome ERZ773256 (study PRJEB29015, sample SAMEA2738147) | human oral metagenome | biome: human oral; feature: human-associated habitat; material: saliva | place: China | collected 2201 ... | reverse complement strand
TATTTTATATTATATATAAAGTAGTGACAAAATGACAAATACATGAGTTATCGTTGCTATTCCAACGAAAAAGTGGTTGTCACTATGTTTTCAAAAACGACAAATTTGTCAAAACTGACAAACTGATTTTCGACAAAATCTCATTCTCCAAAGAATTACAAACCCACTCACAACCCACAAACCCACTTAAGTGGGTTAACGATTCAGGGCAAAAAACGATAATCCAGGTCTCTTTTGAGGAGCGGGGGACCCCTTTAAGAGATCCCCCACCCCACAAAATCAGGATCTAGTAGACCCAGTATGTGTCAACCGTATACCGATCGCACTCAGAATGATGCGCCTCCATACCGAAATACGCGGCGGCACACTCCCATGCAATCGCCGGAGACTTCACCATCGGAATATCGTCGCCCATGTTCAGTGCCTCCCTGCTCCAACGCCAACTCGCATAGCCGCGCTACGAACTCGCGACACGCCGTGACGCTCCTTCCAGCCAGCTTGATTGACAGCAGCTTTGAAAGTCGTATCCCAAGGAGAATACGTCCTCATGATATCCGCCACATCGGCCGCCCAAGGATCCTTCTTCTTAGGAGCCCGTCCACCAAGTACGGTACGAGTATCTTCACCGTCAAACACCTCAACCCGGTATCGATCGCACGCAATACTCGCCACGCGGTTCTTGAGGTACCACTCGGCGTAAACAACCCCACGCTCCTTGTCGTCGCAGAAGAACGTCTTCCTCCACAACTCTCGCCCGAACAAATATCCTACGATCGAGAACCGGTAGATCATCCGCTCAGGGTGTCCGATAACATCAGTCGAGTAATCAGCATTCATTTCAGTCTTCTTCCTTCTCAAGAGTCTCAGCGGTCTCTCCGTCACCCATGTACCAAACTCGAACGGTGGCGTCTTCGATTTCGACACCCTCTCCGAGTTCATCGAAAAGCTCATCGATCACATTGTGGCCAAACTCGCGAGCTTCACTCAACTTGTCAAAACCTTCACAAGATTCGACAAATCCTTCACCCACAATTTCATATTCAAATTGCACAACGAACATTTCAGTTCTCCTTTTCAATCTGTTCGAAGTCCAGTCCGAGATGTTCAAATGCTCGAACCTTAACGATCTTGATAATCATGTTCATGCCAACTTTACTATCAAGCCGTTCGAGTTGAGTCTCAGCCTCAACCCGAGTGTTGAAGAACCACATGAAGTCACTGCGCGTTCCCGTAACGCAGTCACATGCGATCACTTGCAACATCCACTCACGATGGTGGTCAATTCCGCATACAATGGTATCAATCATCAGTCTTCCTGTTCTTGGGATTATTCGGACATCCCTTCGTGTGAGGCCTGGGGTATGTATGCCCGTCAAGCGTACTCCAGTATTCCACCTCGTCATTCGGATGCATCTCTCGCCATGCTGGGGATTTGCATTCACAAGGCTCAGGTGGTTTTAGATCCGTATTGCAGATCTCCTTCAGAAGAGCAGTGTGGGTGTGTGCATACGTCATCAATCCAAACCTACTGAATAATTCGGGGCTGATGATATATGACACACGCGTATCGTAAGGAGGGTTCCTCCCATCATCTACTAACACGGTCAGCTTGGCAAGCGTTCCCAGTTCAGTCTCCTCAAGAGAAAATGTAGGGTTGATCAGCTTCTCAAACTTCTTCCCGAATAGCATCGCTGTCCAGCTCCCTTTCGAAATAGTTCAGGATCATATCGATCTTGTGACAATGGAGGACGTCGCCCTCCCTGAGGTCACGAATATGGCGCGTGTACTTCATCAAACGCGTAGTAGCCGGCCAACGACCATTTCTGACCAACCTACTCGAAAGCGTTCGAGCTTCTACTTTAGTCCGATGAATGCTCAGCACGACAAGAGGTTTGGCGTCATCAGGTAATTCGACAACCGTCAATAGACACCAAACGTCTTTATACCAAGCCATGATCAGCCGACCACATACTTGATTGCGATATCGATACCATCAAGCAACAATAGCTTCAAAATATCCATCTCATCCTTCGCGTACGAATACTGGAAGATCTGAACATTGACTGGGACGTTAATCTTCTCTCGCAGACTTGCCGCGGCCTCGTTTGCCGCATCTCGAGTCTTGTAGAATGCGACGGTGGTCTTAGGAGTATCTCCAATACTCCCAATACGACAGACGACACACCACTCGTTGTCGGCGGGATCGAACATTACCAGATTCTGTGCCATGATGGAGCTCCTTTACAGATTGTGAGCGAATACGCGCTCGTTGAATATGGCTTTTTCGGCCACTGCCTTTGAGATAGCGGAATCAATTCCAGACTCTGACTTGAAGTAGTAGTACCACAAGTCAGTGTAAGGGGTGTTGATGCGGTCAATCCGACCTTCCGCCTGCTCCAACACCTTGTATGAGTAGTTGAGGCTGTAGAACACAACTGTATCAGTCTCGACACAGTTCCATCCCTCAGCCCCAGCCGTGTACTGAACCAAATATACCCAAGAGTCCCCTTCGGGGATTGGTTCGTGTGCGTGACCGTTCCACTCAGCTACTACGAATTCGTCCTTGAGTTTCAGCAACTCATCTCGTTCGTAGTTGAAGTTGTAGAACACGATCACTCTGTGCCGCTTCGTAACGATCTTGCGCAATCGATCTAATCTGTTGCCAGAAGAGTTCACACTGCGTCGGAGAGCATAACACACACCAGCAGCGTTTCGAATCGGTTCCTTCGTCCAAGGATCCATCCGCTTCTTGACAATAAGATCGTATTCGTCTCGATCGAAGGGTACAAAAATATCCTTGCGATTGCGTCTCGTGTGTCTCTCAGCAGGCATCGGCACTATGATACGCCGTCTGCGAGATTCGAGAACACCCGTATTGACGAATCGCTTTACCTTAGGATACTTCGCGAAGCGATCCCAGACGATGTGTTGCTCTGAGAATGCGGTCCTGTTTTTGTAGAACCCATTTGCGATAAACAGGGGTATATAGTCTAACCAGGTATCCCCGGGTGTCGCACTCAGTAAGATCCACAAGTTGTGCTTCGATATCTTGAGAAAGCTCTTAACCCAAGCACCAGATCCAACAACACGCTGCTCATCAAATATGAACACATGGTCGCGGTAATCCGCAAACTTCGAGACATTGTTCCAGCTCTCGATCGTCACCTCATCGCAGTTAACACCAAGCGCGGCGAATTCACCCTCCCATTCGAAAGAGTCTCGTTTCCGCGCAGTAGTGATTACGACGATCTTCTTTGCGTCCGCCTGCGAAAGGCCCCAGGAGGCCCCCACACGTGACTTACCCGAGCCGACACCGCCGACTAGGACCTTACCACTATGCAGGAGCCTCAGGGCCTCTTCCTGATGCGAATATAGTTTATTCATCATCGTCGTCGAATAGGAGACACAATAACCGCTCACGAACCACCTCAGGGATCGAGTGGTAGAACTCGACGTTGTCTCGAGTCCAGCCGCCGCTCTCAACCGAGCAACGAGCAATCCATTCCCATGAGAACGGACTCAATGCGCTAATGGTCGTGTGGCCGAAAAGCGAAGTGCATTCCATCCAGTCGACATACCAATAGCCGTCTTTCAGATATGAATGTACCCCATCAATGGTCGCGTCGTATCCCGTCAACACCAGGGGCGAGAAGTCGGCCGGCGGGTTATCTCGAGGCGGAGTGTCAAACGTCTCCTTGGTCACACTGAGGTCAGGACCCATCATCGTCTTGAATGCCATGTTGAATATCTCCTATCTTGTGTTACATACCGACCTGATGACGGAATCCGCGAAGTAGAGCTGCCTTGATGAGCTCTCGGTCTTCCTCGCTGAAGTCGCGATTGACGAACGCGGTCTTCACCGTATCGCCATCCAACTTCACACGAGCAACCCAGGAGTCGCCGTTTAGAATCGACGCATACCCTTCCGCAGCAAGAGCCTTGAGTTCGAGGAAGACCTCAGTGTTCTCCTTAGGCGCATCAATCGCGGACGTAGACGCACGCCCGTCGAGAAGCTCCACGGACAAACGAGGCTGAGCCTCAGATCCGACAACCCGACCATTCTGGAAGTTGATCCGAATAGTGTAGGGCTCGTCGTCTGCGATGGCATTCCCAACCGCCCGCTTCGCAAGGGCCAGGATACCAGAGTTGACGACCTTCTCAGAATGAGGATCTCGGTTGAACTGAGCTCCCGGGTTCTTGAGATATGTCTTCATGTTATCAGGAATCTGCGTCATCAGAGCTGCTCCGTTCCAGGGTTCTTCCTAAGCGCTTCCTTGATAGAAACCCGGGAAGCACTCTTGATAATCGGGTTGAATTCAGCGTTGTTGGCCCACCACGAGCCATACTTACCGCCCTTGCCGAATCCGGGTTCTTCTTCATCGCCGTGTGTAAATGCGCGCATGATCCAGTCATCGCCCGCGTCAATCACAGTTTCCTTGGTGTGGTCGGTAGCGTTTCGACCATCAACAATGAACGTGATCTTGTGAACTGTCCAGACGTATTCCGTAGTCACGGGGTCGCTACTTCCATTGACAGTCTTGCGGACCTGTTCACCCATGACGATACCCTCGATCTGAATCGAGAATCCAGAGTAGTCACCGTTGGCCGGGATGAAGCCGTTCTTGATGTTGACAACCGCGGTGAAGTTGTCGCCGTTAAGAGCGGGATCGTTCGAACGCTCAAGCACTGTGGAAAGGTATCGCGCAATATCAGTCGCGTCACCTTTCTTAACAGTCTTCACGGGTCTGATTTTATCCCGTATCCATGTACGGTCATTTGGGACAATGGTTTCGAACCAGTTACTCATGGAACCAGTTCTCCTTCCTCTAGTAGCTGCGCCCAGATGAGATCATCTCGACGCCTCTGTGTTTTTCGGACATCCGATCGAGTCCCCAGAAACAGGTTGTCGAGCGAATTGTTCTCAAGGTCTCCGTCCGCGTGACAGACATACAGACCCCTGTCGGGCCACCTCTTGTAGAAGGCCGCCCAGATCACCGATGCGACCGAACGCTCTCGAGCCTCACCGGGAGTCGTGTACAGCCGAACATACCGCGACGTACTGTGTCGACGCTTGAACGGCTTCAGGATTACGCCAGTATCCTTACGCTTGATCATACCCAGACGGTTTGCTTCATAATGGGCAAAGCCAGGCACTGTAGACCAGTTTTCAGAATCTTCAATGTACATAACAACTCCTTTCGTCTAAGACGGGGGCAGACCTTTTACAGCCCACCCCCGCCTTAAATATGATCAGTCGAGATCCGCGTACTTAGCCGCAAAGGAAGACGACTCGTCGTCCATCACGACATACAGTTCCTTCACATATGCAGAGATACCCTTCTGACCACGAATGTCGTAGACCGACGGGTGGATAACCACATCCGCAGTCTTGATCGTGATGTTGTCCAGGGTGCCGACAGTGTCCTCATTGAGGAGCTGCTTGCGACCACCGGTGACCAGCCAGATAGCCGGCGCACGGAACTTGTACGAGACCTTGACGCCGAGGTAGGGACGCTCGGGATCGAACTCGCCGTCCTGGTTCTTGCGGTACTTGACGTTCCAGCCATCTCGCTCGAGATCCTCGACGAGGTTCAACGGAATAGCAACCGAGAACTCACGCTTGCCTCCGTCCTGGTTGTAACGCGTTGGGGACCCAGCGAAGTTCGTGAAGAGCAGACGAGCGTCTTCAATAACCAGATCGGAGGGGGTGTTGTTGAATGCCATGATGTTTTCCTTTCTCAGCGGCACAATGTTTCAAGATCGACGAATTGTTCGATCGCTTGCTTCGCCTCATCGGCGAGCATCTCGGCGTAAGACGTATCAACGTCCTGCTCCTGATGCATGAATCGGACCATCTCTGCTTCCTTCCAGTGATAGCCCTTTGTCCCAACGACGGCGTCTTTGACTTCACCTTCGTTGTTCATCCGAAGGAGTTCGGCACCACCTCGGTCAGGCTTGATCGGCACAAACGCCCCGACCTTACCGACGAAGTGCTTTGCTCCATCTGGGAACTTCAGGTACATCGCGGTTTTGACCTGTTTGGTCTGGATGTAATCATCGAATTCGATCGGCTCCTTCGTGAAGAGCTTCTTGAATACGTAGGGTTCCTGGAACTGCTTGCCAGTAGCCGTCCACTCACCTTCATGAGGGAATTCATACTTCGCAATGTACACAGCCTTATTGACAAGACACATCTTGGCATAGGTGGCCTCGTGTTCGAAGTCGTACCCATACCTCTTCCCGAAGTCCATCACCTTCTGAATATCATCAGGTGTGGCTCCGGGAATCTTGATAGAGTCCGTCTTGATGTGGGCGACTGTCAGACCGAGTTCCTCTTGCACATAGTGCTTGAGATCGATCATAAACAGTGCTCCTCGCTTCGCGACAATATTGTCTTCATTCCGAGGATCCCATGCGGGGTTGTCGAACTTAGCGCTCGTAAGCCCGTACATGGAGTTGATTGGAATCTTGAGAGCCGTTCCGAGTTCGTCAAGATCATAGTTCTTCGCGATCTCAACAAGACGCCCGTCGAAGAGCTTACTCAACCCGTCCATGTCCTTATGCTTAATCGCAACACGAGCTTGCTTGAGCTCACTGTAGCGCTGAGTATAAGGACCGAACAGATTGAGCTGCTCAATCGACGTCGGGTGCATCGACGCGACATCGAGGAGGGCAACGTTCTCGTAATATCCGGGTTCCGAATATACGTAGCCACCCTCCCCCGGATCTTCTCCACGATAGGATGAACCCTTGAACTTGTCAAAGGTGTATCCGGGGAACATCTCGCTGAGGTCTGTGTAAACGAACTTCGACTTGTCAGGTCGACGCTCCTTACCAAACACCAGAGCACAGGTGTGCTGGTTAGTGGTGTCATTAACACTCAGACCGGAGAGCTCCGCAAGGATCTTGCGAGCGCCCCAGTCACTAGCGAGATGATCGAACACCAGCTCGGTAGCCTCGACATCGTTCTTGCAGTATTCGACGACGTCATCCCACTGATCCTCGGGGACTGGCTGGTCCCAAGGGAGGTTGTTCTCCTGGTGCTTGATCCCGAGTTCAATCTCCCACTTCTTGAGAGACTGCTTCTTCGTCGAGAAGTCGTAAATATCCGTGTAGGAGAGGTTGTACGCCTCACGGAACGTTGCATTCTTCTCATTGTTGATGATGCGTTTAGATATCTCGAAGAGCTCTGCGTTCGAATATCCGAGCGACGCCGCATACATGATGTGGTTGTCGTACTTACGGTTGTTAAATCCAATCAACCGAAGATCGAACAGCGACTTCACAGCCTTGGCGCTGGGATTCACAAGGAACCGAACGTTGGATTGACCTCTAATCTTGTAGCAGATGACAAACAGATTCGGGAAGACCTCGACATCATAAAATGCGATGCGTCCGTTTCCATCCTCAGCGACCTCCGCCTTGTCTTCGGATATGAAGTGCATCTGCTGGACCATCTTGAGGCAGCGATCCGACTGGTTTGTCGAAGACATTGCGAAAGAAGTCACCGCATTACGAGAGTCGGTGACGTCGTATGTGATCCCAGATTCGTAGGCTTCATCCAGAATCCTCTTGATGAAATCGATATTCGGAGCAGTGTTTGCATGCACCTCCTTACGGAGCGCCTTAGCGATGAGAGACCTGAGATGGTTCTCATCCTGAACGTGCTTCTTGTTGATCATCTTGGGAGCCTTCGCGGGGAGGTCTCCCGGATAATCCTCGATACCTCGCCCGTTGTGAAGGGACAGTCGTCTCCGAAGAGACGCGTTCCCTCGGAACCGTTTGATTTCAATTCCAGGCGAATATTCAGCAAGGGTATCCTTATCGACAGGATATCGATAGATGAGGTGGACACCGCCGCCGCTTTTTGACGTTTCCGCATACGTCGGAGGCCAAGCAGAAGCAGCACGAAGATTAGCATTGAGGTCTTTTTCACCATTGTCTCCTTTCAGATCAAAATCAATGCAGACGTAATCCTCGGGCATGAGGACGTAATGCTCGTCGACAGGAGCTATATCGCGAAGTGTAGTGTCGACGTGTACCCAGGCTTTTTGAGGAGTTCCTCTTTCAGATGAGTACTGTGCTTTACACCCAGCGAAGTGCTCGTCAAAAACGGAACTCACGTCACGACTCATTTCAATCCATGAATCGCTTTTTACGGTTTCCGGAGTGAGATGGGAACTTTCGAACTTATCACCGCGAAAACCTACGAACAGACTCCGATACGGTATGCCGTCGATCATAACCCGATCTCGGAATTCTCTGAAATATCGACGAAGTTCAGTCTTGAACCTATAACGAGGCATTCTATACTGGATACCAGTCTCTTCGACATAGTCCTTATAATCGGAATATGCTTTAGCGAGAGTCACCTTGTCATCCGGGCCCCAGCCGTCATATACCTCCATAACGAAGTTATACACCGGATTGGTTTCCGAGATCATCGTTCGCGACCGATAGTTGCGATAATATTCGGGTCCGAAGTTGTGGTACACTCCTATACAGTGTTTGGCAATAACGCCGAGTTCTTGATCGACGCCGTACATCACAGTTCGGTACTCGTTTACAGGAAGTCTCCTACCCGATGGAGTCACGTCGAGTAGCCGTCGAGGAATGCCCGAGTTTGCATCCGTGATTTTAACCGGATTGTTCGAGGCCATAACAAGAGTTGTCGTAATTCTCAACGAACGTGGGCTCTTGAATTTCTCGTTAACTAGTTGAACTTCATTCGATACAATTGAGTTCAGACGAGTGTTCGTCTCTATCCGACTCAAATCACCATCATGTTCGATAGCAACCAACGGATCATTAGCAAATGCGCTAAGCGCAAACGAATTATTCCGTTGGGCGAGCGATTCAGAATCAAACGGAACGCAGAAATCCCCGAAGAGTTTCTGCATTACATTCAGGATGGTAGATTTACCAGAACCCGGATCTCCATAGAAGACTAGAAACTTGTCGATTTTTCGACAATCTCCAGTGAGAATTGAACCAATAAACCATTCGATCTTCTGACGTTCGGACGGATCGTACAGAGTATCGACTAGTTTCAACCAACAGGTCGGTTCTCCATCTTCAAGAGAATATGGGAGACGATACGAGACGTGATCTTCTTGACGAATCGGAGTATCTGCGAATACTGGCATTCGGTCCAGTGGATGGTCAGTGTTGACCATATTTTTTGTCCACTGGCGATACCGCTTCCAAACTCCATCTGAATCTCTTTGACAGAATCGCGGAAATAAGTTCGGCATGCCCGACTTATTCACGTAATCGCGCACGTCACCGTCTACAATATCGATGACATTGAATTCGTTCTTTGACCATAGATTGGTCTTCGGATCCCAAATAGCAACGAATTCTCCGTCTCGTATCATAATGTCTCTAGAGTCAAGGTTTATGAACCTAGGGGCGACCTCCATCAGTCCCGCTTGACCCCGCATAGGCATCGTGTCAATCGTGTAAAAATCCACCTCCTGTGGCCTCCTTTTTAGTGATATGGATCGTACAAGTTGGCCCACTGAATCATTTGGGTCGTGATGGGCATCTCGAGAGTATCCACCCCCGGTATACGGAATAATCCGCCGGTTCCGTTCCTCGAGTAGGTCCTGTACATCACACGCTCGGCGATGCTCAGAGCCTCTTCGTGAATCTCTGAAGGTAGGCGCCCGTCGTCAGAAAATGAACGAGCGCCCACATTCAGAAGAATAGAATTCGTGAACGATTCCCGATCCTGGTACAGCATGGCCGTCAAGGTATCGGTAATGCTCACAAAGACCTCAAGGAACGAAGCCGGAGCTTGCCTCGGCGAGGGCATACCCGTTTCGTAGCAGTATTCGTCCCTCATGCGAAGAGCCTGAATGGCCTTATCTTCGTCCTCAGGAATATACCACACGAAATCGAGTTCATCCCACACCGAAGCAAGCTCCGAGTAGTTCTCGAGACACCCTCGCTTAATCAGCCAGGGTGTGTAGTGCATGTCAGATCTTGTCCCAAATCATTCCGTCGACGTTGAAGTCAAGGATGAAGTTCGAGTCGACACGAGAGTAGTCCTCGCTCGGAACTCGATAGATGTTTGCATCGTAGTCTCCGAACGAGACGTAGTTGTCACCATCCTTAGAGTTCTTGATCCAGCCGACCACAGCGCCCTCGCGAGTGCGGGACAGGCCGAGCTGATCGTAGACCTCGTTCAGGAAGAGGTGACCCTTACGCTCGAGACGACGGTTTGCCCACAGCTGAACAGCAGCCAGGGTCTCCGAGGTGTAATCCTCGTTCTCGTCCCAGCAGTTCGAGGACTCCTCGGTGATGATACGTGCGTAGGGCGACAGGTCTGTAATAGACGCAAGGACGGCATCGACGACGGCGGCCGCATCAGACTTGTTGTCGGAAGAGAGGATCTCTTCAGCAGTCTTGTCGTAGTTAGGCAGCTTCGGGCGAGTGATCTTCGCAACGGTCTCCTCACCGAGTGCGGTGACCATGGACTTCTTGTAGTCGTCGAACGCTGCCTGAAGAACAGTGTATGCTGCTCCAACGGCGGCAAGACGCTTCTTCGAAATCGAGTTCGAGAAGTAGATCGACGCGATGGTGGCTGCACCGACAATCGCAGCGGGAGCGCAGGTGTACGCCGTATCGAGGATGAAGAGGATACGGTTCTTCATCTCGATCTTGTGGACGTCCTCATCGGCGATCTGGTCCGCGTTGCGGATGCACTCCTTGCGGCGTTCCCAGTCGCGACCTTCGCAGTCCTCGAATCGAGTGCCGGCCTGCCAGGCGAGATAACCGGTTGCGACGACACCAACGGATGCGGTGACGGAGAGAATGGTGGGGGCGTGCTTCGAGATACGAGCCATGCCTGTGTGGAAAGCGGTCGTGATAGACATTTGAGTGTGCTCCTTTCTGAGCGAATATGTTACTTGAGGGGTTCGGGACGGTCGGCAGAGACGAGCCAACCTTCCCTGATCTGTCGGATTTCAAACGCGTCGGTTGTGGTCCAACCCCAGCGTTCATCGGTGTATCGGGGCTGAATGCCAACGGACGACATCAGATCTGCAACCGAGACCTGGCCGTACTCTTCGATCTGTTCGGCGATGAATTCGATCACGTCAACAGCGTCACCGCGAGTGTCGAACACAAGGTCCTCCACATTCGTAGGCTTCGGCTGACGAGGTTCACGACGTTCATAACGACGCGATTCGTAGTAGCCACGACTCCGATCCGAACGAGATGAACTAGAATATGACGTGTATCCAGATGCAGGGCGACGCCTGGGATCGACTTCGCCGTAAAGAAGCTGCTGAATACCCTGTGTCACCATGTCAGTGATAGCGTTCTTAGCAGCTGGGATGGCCACGTCAATAACAAGATGCTCAGCAATCTCTGGGAGATCCTGAGCGAAGAAGGTCCTAAGAGCTTCCTTGATGGCAGACTTCTTCTGGACCTTAGCCTTGGCGATAACCTTCTTCTCGGGGGAGGCCCCCTCCTTGGCTTTGTCAGTGTTGCCAGGGAGGGAGACCTCAGCGGGGCGAGTGGGCTCGATGGGGACGATGTCCGACATCAGTTTGCCTCAGCCATCTTGCGGAGCTCTTCGAGGGAAGCATCCGGGTTCTCCTCGATCAGCTTCTTGGCCTTACCCATGATGTCATCAGGGAAGAGGCCGGCCAGGAACCCGTTCGAGAACTTGGGGTCGTTGCTGAGCTTGTCCAGAAGGGCGTCAAATGCGGGAGACGCAAGGAACGCCTTGGTCGCACGCTCATCCTTGAAGAATCGCGTACCGTCTTCAGAACGTTCGCCATAGGCAGCGCCCACGAACTCCTGAAGCAGCTTGTAGGCGTCCATGGGGGAAGCCTCGCCGCCGTTGATGAGGGCGATCTTGGCAGAAAGCGGAGTACGCTGGAGCTCCATGTTCATGAGCTCGGCCTTGGAGAGATGGAAGTGGAGCTTCTCCTCCGTTTCCTCTCCAAAGAAATTGGTGTACTTAACCTTGATGGACTGCATGTCAGTTGTCATCCTTTCGAGACAGAGAGATGAGGTAGATGAAGGTGCCAATGACGGCGACCATGGGGACCAGAACCACGAGAAAACTCGAATCGGATCCGGTCTTAGCGAGCTTGGTCTCGCTAGGCTTGGGTGTTTCGGCCTTCACGGTGGGTCGGGTCGAAGGGGTCACCGTCCCAGAATGAGACGGCTTAGCAGAAGGCGTGCTCGTTCCAGACTGCGGAGCAGGAGTACTCACAGAGGGCGCCGGAACGGGCGTCGTCGTTGTCGGGTTGGGAGCTGGGGTAGACACTGAAGGAGAGGGGGTTGGAGTGGTCCCGTCCCCAGTAGTCCCACCATTCACACTAACCTCGATCGTACGCTCAAGCTTGATGCCGTTCACATCAGCGACGTTAGTCGCGGTCTTAGCGCCCGCCGGCGTAGCCATAGGCTCAGGCGTGTACGTCGTACACACCTTTACGCCCTCGGGGGCTGTGAACTCGATAGTGTAGTCGTTGACTCGAATCGCCGAGATATATACGGTCGTGTTAGGATCCCAGGTGTCGCCCTTCGCACACTTAACGGACGTGCTTAGCTTGGTGTACCCGTCGTGGACGGAGTACTTAACACCAGGCTCGGCGATCCAAGTGATCATCCAAGAGGTAGTACCATCGGGATTGACCCATCCCCACTTCGAGTTCTCAGGCTTAGCGTCCTCGTAGTGACCGCCGTTGCAGTCGTTATCGCAGGCGCTATCCCAATCCTTGTCGCCAAACAAGAACGGCCATGCCCGACCTCCGATAGAGATCTCACCCCACTGCTTGCCGACGACGGACTCCTGAAGACGAGCTGTGGTCCACCAAGTACCGGAAATATCGGTCTTGTTGGCGACCGCATCCGGGACGTTATCCACCGTGCAGGTGAGAGTGCCCTTGTCAGTCTTGCAGGAGCCGATCTTGGTGTCGTCATTCAGGGCGAACGGGAAGTCGTACGCCCAGTTGATGACATCAGACGTAACCTTGAAGGTTTGTCCAACCTCAAGCTTCTTGGTGGACCAAGTGCCTTTGACGGTCACAGGCGAGGAAACCTGGGAACTGCCCGAGGAGATGTAGGTGATCTTGGCGTCGATGGGGGTATCTGCTGCGAGAGCAGGCGCTGCCGATCCGCAGATAACAGCGGCGGCAATACCGACGGACGCGAGTGCGCGGTTCATGAGTTTTCCTTCCAAATATTAAGTTTTGGGTGGTCACTTGTTCTTGATGTTGCGGTACTCCTCGATGTACTTCTCAAGCTTCGGGCCGAAGGCCTTAAGAAGGAGGAAGCCGACAAAGCCGGTAGCTGCGATCTTGCCGGTACCTCCGCCGAGGATCTTGGTGATCGCGTTGATGATCATCATGAAGGTGATGAAGGCGAGGATGATGATGAGCATAATAATGGTGCCGAAGGTTTCCATTGTAGTGACTGCCTTTCAGTTTGAACAAAGCCTATAACCCGTGTTAGGGGTTATAGGGTGAGGGGGTCTCAGTTCTGGGATTTCTTGTATGCCTTCTTACGGGCACGGTTGGGATCGAGGGCGCAGCAAACGCCAAAGAAGCCAATCATGATTCCGAAGGTGTACATGGGAGGGGTCCTTTCTTGAGGGTTAGTTCTCATTAGGACTCCCGTTTTTTGTGTTTGGCCAGTATTCTGGGGGTTCAGAATACTCGATTGGCTCATCTGTGAAAGTGACCTTATTCTCCTTGGTCACGGCTCTTCAACCGATCTTGAACCAGTTCGGCTGAGGAGCGGGGGTCAGCGCGACCTCAACCGCTGGCGAACCGGAGGGCAGGAGCACCGGACGGAACTCAGGCTTGATGGTCACACCACCATCCCATCCGAGCTCGTCGCCAACACCCGTCTCACCGATGTGAATCTGAGCGTAGAAGTCGTTCAGAGGGCAGGGACCGAAGTTCAGCAGGTCCTCAGAGATGTTGTTGCAGTAGCCACGGATCTTCTCCGCGGTCGAACGGAAGGTACGTCCGGTGATGGCGTCCTTGCACAGGACCTCCTCGTCACCGAAAATGACCATCGAGCCCTCGGGGAGCTTCTTCTCAGCGGCCTTCTTGTCGGCGGGCTTGCCGCCCTTCTTGATGACCTCGACCTGCTCGAGCACGTTCTTGCGGAGCTCGGACACGTTCATCTGAGAAATGGAGTACGCAGCAGCGAGAGCCTGGTACTTCTTGTAGGTGACGTTGTGCAGGGAGACGATCGCGAAGATCGTGACGCCCAGGCTGGCCGCAGCGGGGATGTAGGTCATCCAGTTACGCTTGGCGAAGTCGAGCAGGTTCTTGGATGCTCCGTTGTCGTCGGCGATAGCCTTGGCGTGGGCCTTACCGGAGGTGATGGCGGTAGCAACGGAGGCTGCGATACCGAGACCCGTGATCAGGATCTGGGGGTTGTTCTTGATCCAGCCGAGAGCGAGCTTGATGGTGTTCTTGATGGACATGGTTGTGCTTCTTTCTTGAAAAATATGGATGATGATCAGAGGTTGTAGATGTATTCGGCGAGATCAAGGCCGAGGATGGACGTTGCTGCGATCGGGATAAAATTCAGATCGGATCCGACCGCAAGGGAGTCGACCATAATGTAGGGCTCATGAAGCTCAGTGTTGTCGACGATGACGATATTCTTGGCGAACGCGCGCCGGCGGTCAGTCATGACGAACCGGAATGGGACAATCGCATACTTCACGTCAGGCTTATCGGCCTCTTCCCTGGAGATGAGGAGTCGTTCACCGGATCCATCCATGAAGCAGAGGTCTTCGTAGTTGTACGGCGCGACGCGCATAGGCTTGACCACCTTGCCGTCGATGTACTTGCCGACAAGCACCCCGAGAGCAGTCGTCTCAAGAGCGTTCGGACGCACAGGCACCGAGTGAGCAACCGAGATCGAGACGAGCGATCCTTCGGGAACGCTGAGGTCGACTTCGGAGAGGTTGAAGATCTTTCGCATGGTCATGATAGTGCTTCCTTTCAAAGAAAGCCTATAACCCGTGTTAGGGGTTATAGGGTTGAGAATCAGTTGAGGTCAAGGGTGACACATGCACTGGTGACAATCAGGTACAGTGCACAAATTGGCACCACCGTGATACTGATGATGGTAAAGACGATCTCGCGAACGAACCAGTTTCGGATGCTAATCTTGGTGAGCAAGTTAACAACGCCGAAGCGGCAGAATGCGAAACCAATCGCGTACCAAACATGTGCAGTCAGGGCGATGGCGAGTGCGGTGATGAGAATGTCGTAGAACATGATGGTTCCTTTCAAAGAGGGTTGATAGTTCTCATTATTCACCGCGTAAAATATGCTATCAAAGCCTATAACCCGTGTTAGGGGTTATAGGTTTAGAGAGTTCTCAGAGGAGTGATGTCACTCGTCGTCAGAGGTGTCCGAGGATGCTCGCAGACCGGCGATGGTCATTGCGCCAAAGAAGATAGCGACGGAGCTCAAGGCAGCAACCTTGGCAACCGGGACGCTCTTTTCAGCGACCGTCTTAATGCGGTCCATAAGAGGGGTCTTCGGGGTGGTCTCTTCGAGTTCGTTCGAGTTGGACATGGTGAGTTCCTTTCTTGAGTGGTTAGTTCTCATTAGTATCGGGGTACTTTTTGCGGTACTCTTCGACGAGCTCGATCACAGGGTTCCCCTGATACTCAGCGATAGAGGACATGAGGTTCAGGCCGGTCCATATGGCGAGGGGTACCGAGATTGTGATAATGGTCAAGATAATTGCAAGCATGATTGACTCCCATTTTGACTTTTTAAAGCCTATACACCGTGTATGGTGTATAGGTGTGGGTGAGATCAGTTCTCGTCGGGGTACTGCACCTTGAGGTGTAGCAACCGGCACAGAGTCTGGTTAGCCTTCTCAACTTCTTCCGGATCATCGGAGGTCCAGGAGGCCTTGAACAGAGTCTTGTAGTACTCAGTTGTAGCCCAGCATCCATAAGTGAGGCCGATGGTCAGGGAGATGAGGGTGGCAACCGTAATTCCGGGGAAGTATTTGAACATGGGAGTTCCTTTCAGAGAGGGTTGATAGTTCTCGTTATTCGCCGCGTAAAATATGTTATCAAAGCCTATAACCCGTGTTAGGGGTTATAGGATTGAGGGTTCAGTTTTCTTCAGGGTCGGGGAGGCTCATGGTGAGCTTGAGATCCTTGTTGATGAGCTCCACGCAGAGCTTGCGGAGCATCTGGTTCTTACCGTAGCAGGCGTAGTTGAACGTCTTGCTGTAGAATACAGTGCGTTCAATCCTGCCGAGGTTGTAGAATACAGGTGCTGCAATCGCGAGGGTAGCGGCGGCAACGAAGGAGTAAGCGTACTTCGACATGAGAGTGGTCCTTTCAAAGAGGGTTGATAGTTCTCATTATTCGCCGCGTAAAATATGTTGTTAAAGCCTATAACCCGTGTGTGGGTTATAGGGGTTGAGGGGTTTCAGTCATTGAGGTCGTGATCGATGTCACGCATGAGGTTGTCCAGCACCTCAGCCTTGGAGTCGCCTTCAGCGAGGTCGCGGTATGCGTGCCAGTACGAGGCGGCCACCTTCTTGATGGTGGTCTCGTAGCGGTCAGCAACATAGGCGAGCCAGATGTTGTAGGCGAAAGAGAGGGCGAGGAGAATGCAGACAGTGATGGTGAGTGCGTTGAACATGATGGTTCCTTTCAAAGAGGGTTGATAGTTCTCATTATTAGTTGTGTAAAGTTTGTGTTAGTTTATATTAGTTAAAGCCTATAACCCGTGTTGGGGGTTATAGGATGAGAATCAGTGGTAGAAGACGATGTCTAGATCGTCCATTAGTTTGTCCATCACTTCTTCATAGCGCTTGCCCTCGCTGAGGTTCTCATTTGCAGCTCGGTACGAGTGAAAGACCTGGTTGAGATGGATCTTGTAATTGCGTAGCATGAGTGCGTAGTGAATCGCGAGGGAAAGAGGGATGAGGATGGAAACGTACAGGATGATGTAGTACATGGCGGTTCCTTTCAAAGAGGGTTGATAGTTCTCATTATTCGCCGCGTAAAATATATGGTGGGAAAAAGTCTATAATCCTAGATTTTAGGGTTATAGACTTTCGAGCAGTTCTACTTACGGAACTTCAGCATCGAAAATGCCTTTGAGGCAAGAACGTGTGTCTGCTCGTAGTTGAGGACCGCCATAAGACCGAGCAAGTACACCACGCCGTTGGCAATGGTCTCGGACGAAGGCATAAGCTTCTCTTTAAGGTCAGAGTCCTTAACGAGCTTGTGCAGTCGTTCGAGGTTACCAACAGCAGTGGTGTACTCACTGGTCGACGGGTCCTCTCCACCGAGCCAGTTAAGCACCTCGTTCTCGAGGTCCTCAGGTTCGTAGAGGCGTTCGACGTTAGACATGGTGAGTCCTTTCGTGTAGAGGGGGTAGTACTCACTATGCCGAAGGTTTTTCTTACGCCTCAGGCTTGGTCACCTTAAGGACGATGGTGTCGCCGTCCTTGAGGTTCGCAGGCTCGGCCGCGAAGTCCGCATAGACGTAGTCATTCTTCGTCACGACAAGGTTGCCATGTGTCTCGGGTTCGTAGTTCTTGGAGGAGACCCCAAGAGCCGCCCCAAGGAATACACCGAACGCAGTGATCGAGGCTGTTACTTCGGTGGTGTACGGGACACCCCACACGATACCGACGGCGTTAACAAACGTCGCGAGTGCTGGGATGACGATAAGCGCAATACGCTTGAGAATATCGTAGGTCTGGCTGTTCACTTGTTCTTCCTTCCGTTAACGCCGTTAGGCATCATAGGTAGTTCATCTACCTGTTCGAATATGCGGCGGGCAAGGCCGTTTCCGCCCAGAGCAGAATATATCTGATACTCGGCTTCGTATTCTTCGTACTCGTCCATTGTGACGTATCCACGCTCGATGTATGAACGTCCGAGCGTAATGAGCTGATTTCTTGACACAGACAGCAGAAGCTTAGCCGCATTGTTGTTGTGATCGGCCTTTGTTTTTGCCCATGCCCATATGCCGGAGCCACCGAGTAGTGCTGTTACTGCCGGGTTCGCCATTTCGGCGATCTTTGTCAGATCCATTTATCAGTTACCTCATCACCGTTTTCGTAGAATCGATCGGGTTGAATCTTGATCGAATAGTTTGTCTTGTCGCCACCGCTGATTGTTCGTTCGATGACATAACCGGATATGAGAATCCCCATGATCGAGCACTTCACCGGATTACCGATTTCAAGCCTACTGAAAGTTTTCGACGAAATTTCGTCGATATTAACTTCAACAGACTTGAGGGGCTCGCACCGAATTTCTTCGGTAGTCTGACCCCATTCTCGGCTCTGGTCACCGACGATACCTGATTCATATCGATACGGACCCTTCCAATCAGAAGTTTCTTGCATGTATGCGCGGTTCTCATACCACGTACGGATGCGGCCTCGAGACGCCATTTGCCAGGATCCGTAGTCCTTTGTTTTCTGGATATACCAGTGTGTCGGATGTTGAGGGAGACGACGGGTCACTCGAGAGTGAACCGAATCGAGAGAACCAATATCGACCGGAGCAACCGAGGTGCTGTTTAGGTATCCGATTTCCAACCATACCGTGATGTTTGAGGGGATGTCTTTCGTAGGAAGCACAAACGATTTAAAGAACAATTGGTTGTACAAAGCTGCAGCATAGACATCGTCATACACGCTAGCTGTTAAATCGAAATCGATTTGGTAATCCGGGTGTTGACCGTTGGCATTGAGTTTTACCCAGAAAGGGAACCATCGGTACTTGTTGTTGTTGATACTCTCGAGCGTCCCGTTCAAAACCGTGATCGGATCGATCTGCGTTGGCCACACAGGGTTGTCTCTGTGTTCATAATACCAACCACCCTTGTTTTTTCGCTTCAAAGTTTCCCATACGGAAACTCCGCGAACTTCGCTGATTCCCTCAGACTCGTATACGATCTCTTCGATGACAAATGGGGTCTTAGTGCTCCCCATACAACACACAAGTACGCCAGGGGGCCACGGGAAAACCCCTTTGCATCGAAACGTCATCGACGCGGTATATAGACCCTCTTTGATGAGCATGTCGAAGACCGGATGCGACCTGAATGTATTCATGGAGCGGTCTTCAAGAACCTGAACCATGTTTGGCATATCACAAACCCTTCCTAGTCATAACCAAATTCATAGCGATGTAAGCATTGCCGATGTTTGGCACACTGAACTTGACTGGCTGTATGCTTAAATTTCTCAAGAATGCGGATATGTCAGTCGGGGTAATAGCTGGGTATGCTTCGCTGGTGTAACACGTTGAAGATAGGGGCTGGTACCCGCCAGTAATGTTGAATATTCGACCCCCTGTTTCAGATTTGGTCATCTCAAAGAATCCGTTTTCGGTCGTGGATGATCCGTTCACGTAAGCGTGAAACTGTGTCAAACCTCTGTTGAAAATCTGGTAACTGTTAGTTCCGACCGGAGGAAGACCCATTTGCAACCCGACGATGTCGAGATATCCGAGGTTGACGTACAGTTTATCGAGAATCGATTGAACGTCATTAAGGCCCTGCGTCCAATTCTGGTTACTCAAACCTACGAAGATTGCGAACTCTGGCCCGTACAAAACTGGGCTCTTGGTCGTGATCGTGAAATCAATCACAGCAGGGTTGGCGCTGTAATCGTACTTAATTTCGCGAACGACGCAATCCTGTTTCCAGATGACATTCCGATTAAACAGTACTTGTGGCTTTGTATATGTCGGCTCATTGTACTTGTACATGATTGACGGAGCTTTAATGCTGTCATCTGTAATCTGAACTGTCAAGTCAGAACTATTAGCCAGAACGTCCAAAAAGTATCTGGCCGGTCGCTTGGGGATGGGAACAGTTGGAGTTAAACGAACATTGATGTCAATAGGTTTATCCGTAACCGTCGTCACAACGTTCCCAGTGAAGTTGTACTCCTTGTTACCGCCAAAAGATCCATTTAGGATCTGAGCAACCCATCCTTCGTCCGGTCGATTTAGATCGGTCACAAATCCGGGACCACTCGCGGGGAGTAGTTTTAGCATGGAGTACACCATGATACTTAAATCCTCTTCATTCGTTCGAGTTGGCGCTCAGTTTGACGGTAAATGTCATTGAGATCGAGCGCCTTTGGTGATTCGTTGTACTGGTTGAAGACCATCGGCTTCTGGTTGTTGCGCAGTTCGTCTCGAAGAGCTCGAATCTCCTGCGCAGTTTGGCTGCCATTTTGAACTGATGTTCCGACAACATTCGCATGCAGATCGTTCATTGTGAGATCTTGCAGACCATTCACCTCAGAGAGGTCAACAGTCGGCTTGATAACCGGATTCCAATCGGTATCCAGGTTGCTCATGGCGTTGACCATCTCGCTGCCAAGACCAGACATCGCGTCGATCGCATCAGACTGGTTGCGGTCAATACCCTGTACAATACCAGCGACAATGAACCCAGCCGCAGTCGCGAATACACGCGAAGGCGAGTGGATGCCAAGAGTACTCTTAAACGAGCTAAGAGCACTCGAGGCGACATTGCGCAGCTTGTTGTAAAGGGCTCCGGCAGCACTAGACACGCCATTGACAACACCGTTGATGATGTTGCGTCCGATAGAACTTGCGTGCGGTGCGAATGTATTAGCCATACCAGTCAAACCATTCTTGATGAAATTGATGATGGCCTTGATCAGCTTGTTGACCGCGGCTTGAAGCTCCGGTCCCTTCTGATCAATCGCATCGGCAAATCCATTGATGAATGTGATGACTGCGTCCCATGCAGCGTTGATGATGATTACAGACTGTGCTGCGATACCGTTGATCATCGCCGCGATAAGGTTCGCCCCAGACTTCATCAGATCAGGGATCTTAGTCGCAAGACCATCGAGCATGGCTTGTATCAATGCCAGGAAGGCACCGATAATCAGGGGGACGTTAGCCTTGATCAGATCGATAAATCCAGTCAGAATCAACTGGAATGCCGCAGAGAACTTGGGAATGTTCTCGCCGATCGCCAAGAAGAACTGTCCCAACATATCGAGGACCGTTTTCAAGAACTCTGGCCAGACATTTCGAAGAGCCTGCAGAATACCGGAAATTGTGAGTGTAACGATCTGAACGAGTTCTGGCATCTTCTGCTTGATGATTTGATAGATCTGACTGATGAACTGCCTAATGGCAACACCAGCCAAGATAATCAATTCATTCACAGCAGGGATGAGCGACCGAATTAGAGCCGTGACAGCATTACCAAACGATGGTGCAGCATTCTCGAAAGCGGTGAAGACACCGATCAATGCTGCCTGGATTGCAGGTGCAGCAGCTGCGATGATTGCCGCCGCAGAAGCAATACCCGCAGCAATCGCGACAATACCCGCGCCGATAGTCGGCCCCGCCAGAGCGACGACCGAGATAAACGTCGTGAGGATCGCAACCAGGATGATGATACCGCCGATGATGCCCATAACAACTAGACCGAGTACGCCGATTGCCACCGATAGAGCAATAAGACCCACGGAAGCACCAACGGCGAGGTACCCCGCCGCGATTAGAATACCTAGTCCGACACCGATTGCCAAAAGGCCGTTACTAAGAGCTTCCCAACTGAGACCTGCTACGTTATTCAAAGCACTAGTGAATATGTTCAGGGCGAATGCCAATACCGTCAACGAAGCGATGCCGATAATGGCACCCTGGGCTGCGAATGCCACTGCAACGATAGCCGCGACAACAAGAAGCAGCTTACCCATTGAGCTGAGAATCTCACCCCAACTATGGTTTGCCAGTTGCACGATCGCACCGACTGCAATGTTCATTGCGATTGCAGTCAGAATCAAAGAACCTGCTCCGACGATGGCCGTTGCCGGCATCAGATTCGCGATAGCTACAAGAAGTAGAACCACCGCGGACAACCCAGTTATGCCTTGGACCAGTTTTGTTGTATCCATGTAACCCATTGCAGCTACCGCCGCAACGAGCATCTGAATCGAGAACGCGAACGATACCATCATCAGTGAAATGGCTGCCATTTTGCCGAGATCGCTAGCGGCCTTGTTCATGAGTAGAACAAAGCCAGCCAGAATTCCCATCAAGACACCAATCGCAATGACGCCTTGTGCAATCACCTTGATTGGGAGAAGGCCCAATGCGATAATCGGGATCGTAAGCATGTTAATCGCTGCCGCCATGAGAATCATGGTTCCGACGCCCTGGATCATCGTCTTGGAATCCTTAGACAGAAGTTTTGCGGCCGTCGTCATACCAAGCACCAAGACCATTACAGCCCCGATACCCTGTGCGACAGTGCTCAACTTCATAGATCCAAGGATACCAACCGAGATCGACATCAGTAGGATTGCGACAGACAGCGCCATAACAGCGCCAATGACACCGGCGATCTGCATCTTGTTGATCTTCATCTCAGAAATCTGAGTCAAGGCAATCAGTAGGATCTTTGCGAGAACGCCGATTGCCACCGCACCTTGAATGAGTCGAGGTGCTGGAATCATCGCAAGCAGGAATAGCGATCCGGCAAGGATACCTACGGAGATTGCGATCTCTCGAAGGGCCTTGGCCTTGATAACTTCCTGCATGGACTTTAGAGCACTGGTCATCGAGTTGAAGACGCCAGCGATCGAATCGCCGATCTTGCCGAACTTGTCGAACATTCCGCTGAACGAATCGGTAACCTTCGTGAACTGACCCAGCATGGTCTGAAGGGTCTTGAAGCCCATGCCAAGACCTCCGCCGAGCAGCATTCCGCTCAATAGATCAGAAATCGACAGGTCCTTGAGGCTGGAGCCGAGACCAGACCAGAATGTCTGGATCATCGATCCTGCGTTGTCAAATGCCTTACCAACATTCTTCTTGAATGAGTCGAATGCCTGAGATTCGGAAGCGAACTTCTTGATGTGGTAGATACCCTTGGTGAGCCAATCGATCAGATTCGCAATGGCCTCTACAACCGACGCACAGAATTCAACAATGCCAGTAGTTGCGGTGTAGATAGTCCCACCGACAACCCCGAGAGTGTTGAATGCATCAGAGGCTGCCTTTCCGAAGGTAGACAATCCGCCTGCTGCGCCGTTTGCCTCGTCACTGAATCCGCCAAATATAGACTTGGTCAGATCCCCGAGCTTCCCGAACAGATCGATGATTCCGTTGACGAGAGATCCGAAAGGTCCGAACGACTTCATCATGGTCTTGAAACTGTTGACGATCGTAGACAGGAAGGTGTTGTTGTTCAGATGTGTGTCGAGGTTGGCGAATACATTATACAGATCGATACCAAACTCCTTGACTGCCTTCACCTGAGGCGCAAAGGTCTTAGCCATGGTGTCGCCGGCTCGACCGAAAGCCTTGCCGACGTCCGAAATAGCATCTTTCATCTTCTTGGTGGATTCGGACCAGGCTTCAGCTAGCTTAGGCGACGCATCGTCCCAGAACTTCTTAATTCCCTTACCAGCGCTCTCGACAGCCCCACCAAGGTGTTTGCCGATGGTCTCACTGATTGGGAGAATTGAATCCGAGAAAGACTTGACCTTTTCAGACCACTTAGGGCCGATAGCATCTGCGAGCTTGGTCATGTTCTCGAGGAACCCCGTCCCAAACCCGCCGAAAGCAGACTTGATCTTCTCCATCGGACCACCGGTTCCAGAAGCGAAACCGAAGATCGCGCCAAAGACGTTCGAGACTGCGTCGCCGAAAGGCTTGAAGACGTTCGAAGTCGCCTTCTTTATCGTCTCAATGAATTCGCCGAGCGGCTCGAGTACTGCTTCAATGACAACCTTGAGTCCGTCAAAGATCGGCGTGATAGTGACGTCCGCAATCGCGTACATCCAGTCAGCAAGCTTCTGGAACTTGTCGACAATCCAATCGAGAACCTTAGAGAGGCCTCCGAGAATATCGATTCCACCAAGCATCTGACCAAACCAGTCGCTGAAGACAGAGACGATGTCGCCAACCTTCGCAGCGATAAGGATCATGGGCTTGATGAAGATGCCGGCCAAGATCACGCCGATCTTGAATGCGGCCACGCCAATCTGGACGATGGCCGACGCAAACCCGATAAGAACCTCAAGAACTGGCGAGAGCAATTCGCCTGCCATTTTGAAGACCTTACCAAGGTTGTTGGCGAAGTCATCGGACATCATCAACCACTGGGAGATCGAGTGACGGAAGTAGTACGAGAAATCGTACAGAGCCTTGCCAGCATCTCCTTGGAATGCGCTGAAGAAGCCTTCGCCGATAGCCTTGAGTGGCTTGGCGATAGCGGTCCAGAGTTCACCAAGACCATACCACCATTCCTCCCAACCACCGAGTTCATCCCAGCGGTCGAGAATGCCCTGAAGCGCATCGAAAAAAGTTCCAATACCTCCGTTTACCACGTCGGACACTGCTGTCCACATTGTACGGGCACGCTCAAAGTCGCCGAAGATCGTTCGGAAGATGGAAGCCCATCCCGAGCCGAGAGCTTCAGCGGTTGTGTCAATCAGCTGCGAGAAAGTCTTAACCTTCGTCGCCGCATCGTTAGCGGTCTCCGCCAACTTCATGATTTCATCAGCCTGCTGCTCCGTGTAACCGGCGCTAAGCAGCTGTTCACGAGACAAGTCACCAGTGTACTGGGTCAGAGTCTCGATCATGATCTCAGATGTAAGCCATCCATCCTTAAGCGAGTTACGGAACGACCCGGCCTTGTCGATCATCTTATCGACTTCAACGCCGTAGGTGCGTGCCGTTCGCTTCAAGGCTTCCTGGAACTGCTCACCGCCCATACCGGCGTTAACGATCGAGTTCCAGTCTTGAAGTTTTACAGAGCCTGTCGAAAGCGCCTGAGACAGCTGGTACATTGCCGTTGCGGCTTGCTCCGAAGTGGAGCCAGACATTGCTGCGACGTTCGACAGACCCTTAATCGCGGCGACCGAATCCTTCAGCCCGACACCCGCAGATGTGAACATACCGATATTGCGTGTCATCTCGGTGAACGAGTAGATGGTTCGGTCCGCGTAAGCGTTCAGTTCGTCGAGAGCTGCGTTGATCGTTGCAGTGGTCTCGCCCTTGCTGAACGTGTTTGCCTGAATAGTCTGAACCGCGTTAAGCTGGTTCTCGTATTCTCGGAAACCGTCCAAGATAGGGCCGAACGTGAACGAGGAAAGCACCGATCCGCCGGCCATAAGGGCCTTGGATGCGATGTTACCCATGGCCACGGAAGCAGCACCCGCGAGCATGGAAAAATTAGTCGACGAAATCTTTGCTGCCGCACCAACATTAGCTGTAGCAGCGGCTGCAGTCGTCGAATTGTTGACGACAGATGTGTTGATGTTCTTGACGCCATCCGCAATACCGCCCATCTGCTTAGAAGCATCCTGAGCTGCCTTACCAACATTGTCGAGACCATCAGTCGACTGCTTGAAGTTCATTCCAGACTTCAGTCGGTCGACATTACGGAGAACGCCGTCAACACGGCTAGTGAACTTCGAATCGTCGAGCTCCAGGGAGACGACCTTATTCTCGATACTCTTACCCATTGATGGCCCTCCCAACCATTCGGTCAATTTCGTCGAATATAGGCCTCATTGCAGGGTTGATATAGTCTTTACCCTGGACGTAGCCGCCTTGTCGTGTCCCGTGTCCGTATTGCAGAATGATGGCAATCGGAACTTTGGACACGACGTTAGTGTTATACCAAACGATCTTTACACCTCGCTTGGTCTGCTTGACTTTATACTGCCAAGAAGCAGCAGTCTTCCCGGTACCAACCGGGGTGTTGGCCCGGAGGGCCGCCACGCCTCGAGTACCAGCGGTTGCCAGTACGTCACGAAGCTTCTTGTTCTTGACTTGTGTCAACCATTTTGACATATCGAACTCAGCGTCGAACTTCATCTCGATCACGACGGCCCTCCTTTCTAGATCAGCCCCAGAGCGTTCCATTGACAAGCTCGTACTGGAGACACTCGACCGTGCGATAGCCGCAGTAGCCATCGACATCAAGCTCATGCCCGCGGTTTCGCAGATGCTGCTGGAGCGCAGACACAGTATCCGGTCCGGCGATACCATCAGCCTCGATATCAAGACGACGCTGAAGCTCTGCGATGGTGTCGGAACCGTCATGTGGGTCTTCGACCCAATCCCAACCGGTACCAGTACGCTCGAAGTACTCTTCGTTGTCCTCGTCCTGGTCTTCGATCCAGCCGTTAGCTGGAAGACCCATAGACGCCTGGATGGCATAATTGGTTGCCTTGCCCCACCACTTATCAGTCAGACTATCGACACCATCCGAAGCTTCCTCAGCATCTGTGTCAGACCACTTAGGTCTAAGGACACAGTCGATTCCGAAAGAGCGCTGGCGGCGGTAGACACCGTTGCCGGCGGACTGAGATCCGGCGTTCGAGGGAGAGGTGTTACCCTCAATGGTCTGAAGCCAGCCGTCGCCGAGGTTAGCCTCGACAATACCGACGTGGTCGGTCAGACCGTCGCGATCCCAATCGAAGAGCACAACGTCACCGCGCTGCGCATCTTCGATGTCAACCTTGTCCATTCGAGACTTCGTGACATCCGTGTTGTAGCTGTAACCACCGATCGCATCGATCTCGCCAGCCATGTCGAAACACATACTGACGAAGGCCATGCACCACCAGATGTCTTCAGACGGGCCAGCAAGCCAAGGTTGGTTCATACGCTTAGCGAGCCATCGGCCAGCCTCAGAACCCGGCTCGGGATCGTCCGGAGCGTAGTAGCCGAGGCGGTAAGTGGCGTGCGACAGAACGTCGTCAATCTTACTCATACTTTACTTCCCTTCGTAAATCGCTCGGTCTCGGTCCTCATGCGGGTCAGGCCCTGCCGGGACCTGTGCATCAGCGGGAATGTCAATCATCCTCTACTCCCAGTTCTAGCCCTACGGGCTTGGTTCATGGCCGCACGCTGAGCTGCTGAAGCCCGGGCATCCGGCTTTTGGTTGTTCTGCTTGGCTGCGGCAAGACGAATCAGCGTCAATAGCCGATTCAAGTTCCACTTGTCGGCCTCAAACGGAATGCCCAACTGAGTCATGTACCAGTAGATCAATTCACTGGTCATGGTATCTCGCGGGCCCCCATTTGAAGGTGGGTTCCATAGAACCGTCGCCGTAGCGTTGTCAGACAAATAGTCTGCTATTTTGACCTGAACGGATTGGTCGAGCCGCTTGACGAAATCTCGAGGGAGAGGGCGGTCCGACATACACTGGATGTAGTACACTAACTCTTCGCCAGTCTGTGGTGGGGTTTCCAGGAATGACCGCTTGTAAACGGATTCCCACTCAGCCACCGCAGACAGGGTATGCGTAAGAGTAACTGTAAACGGCTCCAGTGTAACAAACGTATTACTACGCTCGTCAAACCGCTCCTCTCCCCCAAACTCAAGCGTGAGTGAGATCACGCCAGAAGTGTACGCAGCTCGTTAGGCATGACAAGGGTCGGTGTAGCAGTACCACCAGCACCGGCCCCAATGCCATACAGCTTGTCTGTGAGCTTCTTGTACTTCGTCGCGTCGAGCTTCGAAGAGTCGACCGTGATGACGGAGACCGGCTGGAAGCCCTCCACCTGGACAGGAACAGTCGAGCACTCCCAGGAGAAGGAGATCGCCTCGGGAGAGTCGGAGACCGTGTTGTACGCACGCTCGGACGGAGCTGCGGTAGCACCATAGATGATGTGTAGCAGTTCGCCGTAAGCATCACCCTTGGTGTCATTGCCCAGCTTCGTGCAGTAGGAGAACGCGAAGCGCGTACGCGGCTGCTGACCGAGGTTAACACCCCTAACCAGCTGGGCGGTACCGTCACAGATAGCGAACTCGTCGGGGTATGTGTATGCCTCGATCGTGAACTTGAATGACGGAGCCGACATCAGGGTCAGGTACTTCAGGTTGTCAGCGTAGATGTCCGAGGACTCGTCGCCCTCAGGGGTCTCGGTGACAGTCTTCAGGCCGTTCCATGCGACGCCTGTGCCGTATCGGTTCTGAGTGTTATCGAAGGGGAACAGAACGCCCTTGTTAACGCCGGTGTGATAGAAATGGGAGCCCTCTTCGTCCCACTTGATCTGTGCCATAGGATACCCTCCTTAAAGGTAAACCGTGAAGACGAAATGGTTCATTCCGTCCGAGATATATGTCGTATCCAAAGACGAATACGGGATCTTGAGGATTTCGTCGATCACGTCTGGCTCTGGATCCTTGGTGATGAGAGTGACCGAATATTCCTTAGCACCTTTGTAAGGCACGTCGGAAGCATGGTCAATTTCTATCTTCGACAAGTGGAAGACAACCGCCGGGTATCCGATCTTCAGGTTCTCTGGAGGCTGGAAATATACCCGGTTGTGTTGGACCGCTTGCTGAAGCATGTGTAGGAGGTCTCTATACGTGCGCATATGGACCGCCTAGATTGATGGTTAGCCGTGGGTAGTTCACGCCGATGGACTGTACCTCCCATTTTGAACCCTTCCATACTACGTACTTCAGAGTCTCGAGGTATGTCTTGATCTTTGTGTCCATCAGGACGCTGATCTCGTTCGTAAGACGGAGGTTGGTGTTGGCAGAAGACGAGTTGTCGTTCCTGACATAGAGACTACGAATAGTCCCCTTAGCTGGGAGTTCGATAAAGTCTTCGAGCCAAACACCTTCCTCAGTCTCACGAGTCATCACGAAGCCTAGCTTTCCGCTAAACCTCGACATGGGATCACGCCTTCTTGCGCGAGATCGTCAGGGCCGAGTACGGTGCCGTCAGAGAGCCCGAAAGACGGGTCTCCATCAGGTACTTGTACTGGTTAAAGTCGATGTCGAAGGACTCGGCCATGCCAAGCTCCGCACCGGCGTTCGAACCAATGGTGTAGTCGCGCAGGTCGACCACGATAGCCAGAAGCTCGTGGTTGGCGCCCTTGATCTCGTGCTCCAGGCCCTCGAACTGAGGGATGGTCACGATCTTGGACACGCCAAGAGCACCGGCAAGGGACGCCTCGGTTTCGTACAGACGGCGACCGTTCTTGTCCTTCAGGAGAAGCATCTTGACCAGGCGCTTCTTCGCAATGAAGAGCGTCGGAGAGCCGGAGCCCTCAAGCTCGGCCGATGCCAGGACGATGTCGTCCACAAGAGTCTCATCGGTAGTGTTCGATTCGAGCGACTTGTGAATCGCATAGAGGTCGTTCTCCTTGAGGATCGGACGAATAGCCTCGTCGTCGACACGGTCGGGATCCGTGATCTGGCGACCATCGCCAATGAGGATAGCGCGAGCGATTTCCTCGTTGAGCTTGCCCTTCATCTCGTTCTTGAGCCAGGAGACGACATTGAAGTCGGTAATGTCGATGATGTCGTCGCGATCGAGCTTCTGCTTCTTGTAGATCGTGGTGGGAGACGTCGTACGGGTCAGAAGCTTGATGACCTCTTCGGTCTTCTTCTGAGCCTTCTTGGCGTAACCCTTGGCTCGGGCCTTGTCGTCACGGATGTCCGCAAGGACCGACTTGATGCGGGCGAACGGAGAGTGCTTGGTTCCGTTCATGACGACGGAAACCCAAGACTGATCGCGGTCGAGAGTAATGGGCTCGTCCGTGATGCTCTTAGCATCCGGGAAGAGGTAACCGATGTTCTCGATGCCGTAATCGGCGTGCTTCAGCTCGTCGAGCAGAGTGGTGTTGTTTCGCTTGGCAGTCTCAACAAGCTCAGCGAATGCTGCGTGAGACAGCGTGTTCTCGGAGGTCTTGTCGCCCTCAAAGACATTGTGCTTCATATCTTCCTCGGTTTCTTCGTTGGTCTCTTCGGAGTCTTCAGACTCCCCATCGATGGCTGCAGCAATGAGGTAATTCACAGCCTCAAGCTGCTCTTCGGTGAGCGTGGAAAGGATCTCACCGATGGTCTTGTCCTCGTCAGAGGACTCATCTTCGGAGTCCGATTCCTCGGAGCCCTCGAAGTCTTCGTGAGTCACGTCTCCGTCACCCATTTTGATGACAGCGGAGTAACCCTCGCCATCAGAGTGGGCCATGGTGACGTTCTCGATCGTCGCCTTAGGATTAGCGCCCTTAAGGACGAGCGACACCTCGACGATGTTGCCGTGTTTGACAACATTGCCGTCCTGCTTAAGGTTGTTCGCGAAGATCGACATAGCGGTGACATCACCGTGCTCGATCAGTTCGCGAGCATGCTCAGCCTGCTGGGATCCATTGAAGAACCCATAGGCGTAAACACCCTCAGCCTTCTTCTCGAGCTGGGCGTGCCCGAGGACGTTAGTCACATTATCGTGACCGTGCTGCCAGACGAGAGGGACGACAGCCCCATCGTTCTGTTCAAATGCGTGATGAGAGATGACTCGCCCATCGGAGCACTTGATGCCTGCGACGGTTGCCCACCCGTCGAAGTCGGCGACGTCATTAGGCGCTGCCATTTTGAACCTCCTGGTCGTTGTTTGACCGTTGATCCGCGTTTGCGGATGATGTATACGGATTGGCCAATTGATCCGCCTTGGGATCTGTGGACTGCGGCAAGCCGATGATCGACCTGATCTCGTTCGGAGTCATGACCTGGTTGGTGATGAACGTCTGAGCCATCGATGCGATACTATCGAGAGAGGTTGCCGCGAACGGATCCCTCACGTAGATGATTCGCTGTCCCTGAGATCGAGCGGTCTTGGTCAGGAAGACCATGGTTGCCGACTTCGTGATTGTATCGAGAATCGGCTTGACCGTCCGGTTGTAGTAAGACAAGTTAGTCTCAGCATCAGCCGTGCCGTTGAACACACTCTCAGTGAAACCTAGAGCGTTATAGAGCTGCTCCGAAAGGTACTTGACCTGATCGAGCAGATTGTTCTCAACAGGACGGTTGAGCTGTGTGATCTTCTCAGCTCCGTCGACGTATGCCACACCAATCTCCGAATTTCGGAGCTGCTGTTCAATGGCTTCACGTCGAGTCTCGGCTTGCTGCTGTCGAAGTTCGCCTCGAACCGAGTATGGAAGCTGAATAATCAGATCCAACTTCTTACCCAGAGCAGAATTGTCGATAGCATCAAGCGCGTCGAGCTTTCGAGCAAGACGGTTGGCCAAGGAGCTGTTACTAGCCGTGACATCGTAGAGCGGACTGTATACGATTGCCGCAGAGTTCTTCGAGATACGAATTGTTTCTCGATTACCGCTACGGTCGTTATACAGATTCACATCTACTGAGTCAGTATACCAACTCTCGATTCGTCCAACGCGGAGAGAAAGGACATCGAACGACCCTTCTTCGTTCAGAGCGGTGTCTGTGTCGACTGGAACCAGAGCTGCGCTACCAGTTTCCAGCATCGTGTAGACAAGCTCGTAGATCAGAGCGTTCGAAGTCTGATCGATGTTTGCCATCAGAGACAAGCATTCGTTCAGAGAAGAGTCCTTCTCACTGTCATACCTACCATTTTGATCTACCTTAACATGGCGAATCGGAGTGTTCGCGACGTCCAACGCAATCTTGTTGTATAGCGTTTGGACCAGGTTTGTAGATCCGATAGAACGGTAGCTTGGGCGGTATTCGCTGTAGTTACTATTCTTGTAACGATCAGGGCGATCGTGCGCGAACACGTTCCAGGCCCTTGCTAGCCGTGACATAATACCCATATTACCTCCTCTCGTTAGCTGAAGTCGTCGAGTTGCTGTTTGTATGCGACCCAAGCATCCATCAGAGCCGCGACTGAGTCGATCTTAAGATCCATTCGTTTCTTCAAGATCTTTCGGTTGCCGTTGGTGTCCTCAAGGGTAATGGTGTTGCCCATGGCCCAGGAGAATAGCTCTTGATCGAAGATAAGCCTTCGGTCCTCAGCCAAACTCTTGAGTTCGCCGAGTGGAACTGACTCAGTTCGCGCACCCTGAATGACTTTATGGATACCGTATGGTCCATTGTCGGTTGTCCATCTCTCAACGAACTCTCTGGCGTTGTATGGATCGTACCCGAATGCTCGAACATCATACTCGGATCTCAAGATGTATTCGTCGAGATCGTTGTAGACTTCGATCATGTCCAGGATTGTCCCATCCATGATCTGGAGAGATCCTTCTCGAATGAATGACTCATACTTTGCACGTCCGGCAGCAGGAAGCTTGTCGAATGTACGGGTAGTGATGTATGCTCGAGTCTTGACCCCGAAGTCGCCAGTGGACAGGGGAAACAAGAACGTAAACGCACAGAAGTCGTCACCCTGAGAAAGGTCTGCACCCATAGCACATGGCATTTGCCAGAACTCTCGTGGGTTGTGAGGGATCGTTTCTTCGTACTTGAAGAAGTAAGTGTATCCCTCACACGGGATACCAAATCGTTTTGCCAGAATATCGTTCCTCGCGGAAGGGACATTCTCTGCCCTAGCAACATCTCGTTGGTATGTGTCGTAAGACACAGTCTTTCCAAGGTTGGGTTGGGCCTTAATCCACATGTTAGGATCCCCAACCTCGGACACATCGTCAAGCCGGTAATACCAGATCGACGAGTGCGGGTCGTAGTACTCGCCCTTAAGGATCGAAAGTAATTCCATTTTGATAGAATCTCCGACGCCATTTCGGACGGTGCCTTCGGATGATACGGCAACGATGACCCAGTCGTTGAGTTTCGACGCACCCTGCTCGAGAGCAGAGATGACGTTCTGACGAACATCGCCAGATAGCCATTCGTCGATAGTATTCACCTTAGATCTCAAGCCCTGAAGTTTGTCGACGTTCATTGGGCGAACCTCAAGGAGGGAGTTTGTCGAGAAGTTCTCGATCCCCTTCTTGGTCGGGCAGAGTAGAGATCGATTCGCCTTGGCACCAACTGTCGCGTGAACAGTCCCCGCCGACAGGAACTTGAACAGAGGTCCCCGACTGCGTGTGATAGCAGTCTTAAACGGAGACAGCGTTTCTTCAGCCTGAGGCATGGTGGGTGCCGTAGCAATTTGGTGAGTTGTGGTGGGGTCGATAGTCAGGAAGTAGGCATGGATAAAGGCCATATACATGGACTTTGCCGCACCTCGCGCGACGATAAGGTATTGCTTGTTGACCAAGCGACGCTTGACATCGACCTGAACATATCGACCGTTGTGGCCGGTTTCGTCAGGAACGAATTTTGTCACTTTTTCGAAGTAGAACCACGAAAGGAGCGATTCAGCCCAGAGTTTGAATGAATCAAGCAGGGTTAGATCGCTGCCGTCGACAAGGGTCATCTCATTTTCGCAAAAAGCGATGAATCCATCGATAGCACCATCGTCATAGAAGTACCTCGGGTTGGCGATCAAGTCGTCAATCCGATTCATTTCCATCTCAATGGTGTGCGATACAGGAATCTCTCCGGCTAGGACCTTTTCGCGGAACTGGGCGTAATACTTAGGTGTAGCGGTGTTTGATAGCGCCATACCTACTTCTTACCGGTTGCGTTCTTAAGGATTGCGTCGAGGTTGAATGACTCCTTAGCCATCTTGGCAACACCCTCATACTCCGTGCCCTTGAGCTTGGAGTCAAGGGCTGCTGTGAGCATGTCAGTTGCCGTCCGGGCAGCATACTTCGTCAGGTTCTTTCGAGCCTCGTCGACGAAGAGATCTGCTGTCTTGGCAAGAGCACTCCTATTTTGATTCTCGTACTCGCGGAGTTTCTCCTTGAGTTCGTAGTTCTGCTTCTCAAGATTAAGTCGCTTGTTCTGCTCAATGAGATCTGTGGACGAAAGACGTCGAGGAGCTTCTTTCCGCAGGTCGGCTGGGATGCCTCCCTTGGGTACCTTCTGCTTCTCGAGTTCCTTCTGCTTCTTCTCAGCTTCCTTCGCCGCCTTCTTCTCGTCGGCGATTCGCTTCTTCTCAGCGCGCTCGGCTTCCTTCTGTTTCTTCTTGCGATCAGCTTCGGCCTTACGAGCTTCCTTCAGCTTCTGATTCTCGAGCTTCTTACGAGCCCGTTCAGCAGCCTTCTCGGCGCGGGCAGCCTTGTTAGCAGCGTGCTTTTGAGAAGCGGCCTTCGCGCCCTTCTTAGCAGCAGCGGCGGCCTTCTTAGCAGCAGCGGCGGCAGCCTTAGCGGCCTTCTTGAGCTCGGATTCGTGCTTCTTGCGTTCCTTCTCGGCAGCCTTCTCAGCCTTGGCTCGTTCCTTTCGGAATGCCTCTGCATTGACTGCTTCGCCGATCTTCTTCTTTTCCTCGACGGACCGAAGGCCGACTCCTCCGGATTTTTCCGTCGCTTTACGGATGCCCCACTTCATGCCGAGTACGCCATAGTGAGACAGAGTTTCTTCGCTCATGGTTTTCTCCCATCATTGAATGGTTAGTCGCCACTCCGCCTCTTTTTGAAGAGCCTCGACCGCCTTGATAGCAAACGAGGTCTGCGGCGGATCGAACATCAATCGAACTGAGAAGTTCACATACTGACGTAGGATCCGTCCAAGAGTCGTAGTGGGATAATCTGCCTCGGAAGATATGTCGCCAACTTCTCGGTTTAGCTGAGTCGCAGTTGCCAAAGCATTGTCAATGGCGTCTTTAACTTCGCTGTCGAATGAAGAGTCGTCATCCATCAACCCGAGGTAGGTCTTTGTGTCATGTAGAATCGACATTTAGCCTCCTACCATAGTTTTGTATCGCCGGGTGATCTCGGATCGAAGTCGTCGAGAGCCAACGCCTTGGTTCCGTAATGGATTGCGTTATGAGTATCTCGACTCACGCATATGAGATTGTTGGTATCCCACATGCATGGATCGAAACTCTCACACTGACGAGGCGTGAGAGGATTGATGTGATGCACGATAATTCCGTCGTGAATCTCATATCCCTCGAGGCCGAGATCGCATCCAAGATCTCTTGCGATAACTTGGGTGCGAGCCTCTCGCCAAATATCGCTTTGGTAGAAACTCTGATTCAGCCATCTGGATCCACCGAAGGTCTCGCCGAAAAATGCTCCATTGAGTGAGAGATAATCGAGACGTTCTTCGAATGTATGTAAATGGCTGAGTTCATCATAGCTCCGCATCTGAATCTCCAGAATATACCTTGAAGGCTGCCAGTGCTTCCTGAACCAGTTCCTCGGTACGAGCAGCAGATTCAAGCGCTGAAACCTTGGCTCGAGCGAGGGTTGTATCTGCCTCGAGGCGAGCCTGTTCAAGCCTTTCACGACTAGAACCCAGCTTGAGGAAATGAATGATCATCGAATTGCTCGCGGTACCGTCAAGAATCTGCTGAGTTGCAAGTTCCATAGCAGCACCGATAGCTAATCGCTCAGCTTCCTCGGGAGTTCGAGGAGTTTTGGTCTT